>Ga0157364_1003577_pt1 | contig 15111 bp, 8 predicted proteins | sample AttsexASBM2_FD_111476 | JGI IMG/M metagenome (GOLD analysis project Ga0157364, IMG submission 111476) | Fungus gardens microbial communities from leaf cutter ant in Ribeirão Preto, State of São Paulo, Brazil - Atta sexdens ASBM2 | ecosystem: Host-associated > Fungi > Mycelium > Unclassified ... | reverse complement strand
GGAATCCCCGCTGTGTTCGTGGTGCGTTTATGGTGTTACGTAATTGTTCGCCTCACAGCATGGGACGGGCACGCCCCACCTGGCACCAGGTCGCTCATTTATCCTGGTGGATCCTGACGCAGAACCGTACTGGGCCCATAATTTGTCTGTAATTTGTCATGACTACCAGAGATTATCGGTCTCGCTGACAACCTTTCGGCTACCGTTTACAAGCGAGACTGTTGCTCCTCCCTTCCAGGAAGAACTGTGATCATGCGACGGATTAAAGAATGTCATGCCGATCTCTCATCGTGATGCGACGAAGGACTGGAAATACGACTTTCATTGACACTGTCTAAATGTATTATATCAATGATTCATATTTAATTATCAGATTTAATTATCAAGTTATAATTATCAAGTTCAATGACAGCAACAAACCGTTTGATATATTTGATAAAATCCGTAAACGATTATTTAGTTAAAAGAACAAATAATTGTCTTAAATTCTGCGATTGTTTTAAACTTATATTTCGACACTGATCCTAATTTTTTCTATTTCTTTATTCTTAAAAAATTAATATCTATACACGCTGTGCTTAATGGATAAAAGTATATTGGACGCGAATTCATAATTACGAATGTATCAGTCAGCGAGTCAGCGAGTTTGTAAGAAACTTTCGCGTTCATTCTTCTTGGAAGAAAATCGTCACAACGCCAAGCGTCGTTTGCCGAGCACACAACCCGATTTGATTCACTTACTCCCTCGGCTTCTTCCCGTTTTTGCACGCGTGTATATGTGCGGAATACACCTCTACGCATATACACTTATAAATGTATGAAGGGAAGAAGAGTATAGTGCAGGTAGTATCATGAACATACGAAAGAGAGAGAGAGAGAGAGAGAGAGAGAGAGAGAGAGAACAGACGCATAGATAGAGGGAAAAAGACGAAGAGAAACGATGCTCGCGCGCGAACAAGGGTGTACGCGTGCTCTCTTTGCTTGTGTGTGCGATGTCAATATTATACGACAAACACACTTAAATAGGCTTAAAATACTAACATCCACCTCGCGTCCTCCGCCGCTGTGTGAATTATCCGCGTGCGATGTATGCGACTTTATAGAAGTGCATTTAGCCATGTCGTTATGTCGCTAGCGCGGAAATACTCATCCGAATTATGCGACCGTCCGCGGCCACTTAGTCTGTTTATGCATCTAGTTTAGTCATCTAGTCTAGTCGAAAAGTAGTATGAGAGAGATCTTATAATATAAATTAAAAATAGATTAAATTCTTAGCATATCATCAGTTTATTTTTGATGCTATCACAATTTATAATTATTTGTAAAATAACTTTTATTTAATTTAAATTATTCATAAATAAGTTTCATTGTATTAGAAAAAAGAAGCTTTGTTTGAATAATTTTTAATATTTTCAAATTTGATGATTTCAAGTACAAAAAGTTGATAATTCTGAACCTTACAATTAAAGTATAGCTGTCCTGAGAAAACGCTAAGAAAAATCAAGAATCGCCGATGCGCGGCGTGTGAATAGAATGACGATATCTATCACCGCGTGAAACGCAACATTGAAGTTGTAAGAGCTAACAAGATCAATGCTGAGATTCGGCACTGGTGACCGGTTGTTTGCTGATTGGCTTAAATCAACGTTAAGCTGATCCAATCCAATCCGTGCTTCGAGGCAAGCAGCCCCTTTTCTGCCCTTTCTGCAGAGCCAAAAACTTTGGGGTGGAAACGCTCGTACATCCCGATACACGCGCAAACGAACTTAAAGCTACGGGATACATTTAACGATAGGATTAGAAAACGAGATTCTTGTGCAGCTACTAGATCGATTTATCGATCAAGCTCACATCTTGCGGCTCAATATCGCGATTCGTCAGGGAGGTTCCGAGAAACAAATTTTACAAAATATACTATATTACTATATTTAGAAATATACTATATTACTACACACTGTTTCATATAAAAATTGAAGATTCTTTATGTAAAAGTTCCACAACCATTATATTTTAATATGTATTCCAGAAATTAATTAGAGTTAAAGATTTTAATTCAAAAATTAAAATCGTAATTGTATTTAAATTATACAAGATTAAAATTTACTTACATTATCGTATAATAAAAAGATAAAGTATTTTTACTAGATTTAATAATTCGATATACCATATGATTTTTTTCGTATAAAAATAATTCTACTATTTAAGTGTTTACCTCTGTATCTGAATTGTTCTATGCAAAAAGTTCTTTTATCTTTATTTTATTTATTTGTTTCTTTTCATTTGCAACTTAGTCTTGCAATTCTTACTTATACTTTTTAATGTAATAGATCCGTGACATGTTATATTTATCTATATTAATTCATGTACTACATTTGTTTTTGTATACTTTTGCAAAAATTTAATTTAACATTGGCCAATTTAATACTAGAAATTATTTATTTTGAGTAAATAACAACAGTGCTTTTAATACTTGAAATAAGTAATTAATCACTAATCTACCAGTATAAAATTTCTATAAGGATGTAGATATTCATATTTTAAATCTTTACATCTGTAAGTATGTTATGTAATATATCTAGCAAATCGTAGATCCACTTCTTTAAATTAAAATAAAATATAATCTGCTTATCGATGATGTGTAATGGTAGAGTAGCTTACAATTAGATCTCCTTTCCTTTTCTTTTGTTCCTTCATTACGACTTCTTCGTATGTTACTTGTACAATTCTCATTCGCGAAAGCACAGTTAATTACGATCGCGCGTGTATTCATCATCAGAATACGAGACACAACATTTTGTACGGCACTCCCAACATTATAATTGCACGTACGATGCTTTGCACAGCACTCCCGACGCACTTTATTATATTGCGACGAAAGAATAATGCGAAAAAGTAAACTCATATGAAACCATTATCCACTTGACATCCATTGTATCTCACTAATTAGCAACTTCGAGTGGGAACAATCATCTACCGAATTTGTGTTATAACATAATATAAGCATGCAAAATTAAGCTTACTAATTAAATAATTTGTTTATATTTTGAAAGCGATCCATTCCTTACATTCATTTACATTCCATAACACATTAATATTTAAGAATATTGAAAATAAAATTAATAGTTTCAATTTAATAATACAATGCAATTTAAAAATGCAATTAGTACAAAATATAATATATTTATAAAAATATGAAATGTTAAATTAATTTTATAATTACTCTAATTGTAAAGTTATTATAAAATTCAAAATATAACATTATAGTTTAAATATAAAAACGTTAATTACATATAATAATTAAAATCGCAAACTTGTATCCCAAAATAATGTCACATAGTCTAAATTAAAATTTATGAGATAAATGAAATCTCCAAAAATACTTGTTTTAAAATTTGCCATCGTAATTTTTATTGTTTTGTAATTTTCATATGTAACTTAATAAGTTACAATAGGTAATATTCACATAAAATTCTAAAATATGTTAAATTTTACGGTCAATTTTGCATCACGAATGGCAAGAGGAAGCGTCTTCGAGATCATGAATATCCAGTGATGTGAATGTTCTGAATATAAGATCTACGAGATGAAAGGCGGAGGAAACCCTAATAGTCGAAACCCTGGACAAAAGTCAAAGTCCGGATGCAGGATATTGTCCACGACTGAACTGTCGTGAAATTCAATTGTGCCTTTTTTTTGTAAATTCCTTTGACATACTTTCTTTCAATAAATGTGGCTAGCGTCTCCTCTCGGATTCGAATCTTCTTCGCGAAATAAACGAGAGAGAAGCAAGAATGTATCTTTTTTTCTTGACAAGAAGGGGATGAGTCTTGTACAAGATTTGTAATGGATCGATGATCGATTGTGAGAAACCACGTGTTCATACCTGCACTGAAAATATTTATTTCTAGCAAAGAATGTCGCGACCTATCTAAGGGACTTGAGGTTACGAAAAACATTTCCTGAACAAATTTGATCAGCAATTAGAATTCCTGTGACGAAAGAGGGCGTTGAGAATAAAGACTTAACGAATTTTTTGCGTAAAATCGAACACCATTTCGAATGTAATAATAATGATTATTAAAAATTATCACTTAATCAATTTTAAAAAATATGCTTTTACCTAAAAAAATATTTTTGTTCAATAAATTGTATATTAAATTAAATTAAATAATAAAACTTTCATACTTAATAATAAAAACTATTTATTATATCTATTAATACTGTTTTAATTATTAATAATCAAATAACAATAATTAACAGATCTTAAAATATTTTAATACATAATTCTCTATATGATTGAAAAGTTTGATTGTTCGATAAAATATTGCGTTACCAAAATTCAATTTATAGAGACTTTCCCAGCGAATCTGTTTGTTCCTCGATGAATACCCCTACGCCGCCCAAACTGCCCCTAGGACATGTCTGTATTCAAAGCATAACACCTCTACCAACCCTGATCGTGCAATTTCGTCGCTAGCGCTCTTACGAACTAATGTCGATCATATATCGTTGGGGCGTGGTCCTGAAAGGATGTATATGTTACAGGATGATATATTGACATCGAACAGCAATAGCACGCAGAAAATGAGTAAACCTGTGAGAATTCTGTCAGATACTTTCGATCATTGAAGAAAGTTTAATACTCCTAAAAGCTATGTGTTACATAGCTTTTAGAGAGTGGAACTTAAATTTAGCTTTCTAGATTTCTTCATGACTAAGCAACTTGCAAAATATTTGAATAGACTGATATTAGGTAATTCAGAATAATGTACTTATACAAAATAATACTTATACAAATGATAATATAAGTATTATATGCATAGGCACTGCTATTATAAATAATTTTGTAACATATTTAATTTAATTTTGCTTCAAAAAATGATAAAAATTTCAAAAGAGAATCTTATAGAAATTGACTAGTGAGCATTGTTGAGAGAAAGAATTTGTAAGATTTTTCAAAGACCTCTAAAAAGACCATTAAAATCTCTTAAAAATGACTGAAATGACTGAAAAGGCATCGTTCTATAAGATGTCTTAAAAGAGTATATACTATAAGATGTCTTCTTATAATACTTATTAATAAGCTATTACTTGACACTGCCATTAGATGGACGTGACGAAATTCTCATAAATGAAGGTCATACAAAATAGGAAAGAGTACAGCATTATGAAACCTTTCATACATGTTTTTAAAAAATGATTTTTGGAAGCAAATCCCCAAAATAAGGCTCCATGATGAAAATGAGATGTTTTTTGACATAATTCTATTTAATTTTGCTTAAGAAGACATTGAATTGATGACTTTAACTCATGTCAAATCGTTTGCGAACAATCCTGATGATTATGATGACGCGAACGCTAAAACAACATTTTAAGCGGACAAACGTGCATGGAAAATGATAACAAAAGGCGTGACCAAGGCGTAACACATGTCCAAACATTAGGCACAATGTCCTCCACCGGTTTAGAATTGCATCGAAAGCCCGCTACCCCTGTTAGTCGCTTTTACCTCTGCCCCTTCCCTATTCGTTGTATTCGGCTGTGTGCCGTCAACGGCAAAATGTTTACAGTGTGTTACACGGGCATTCAAAGCCCGGGAAACGTTCGAATAAATGGTGCCTAAATGCCGTGCAATGGTCAAGAAACAGCCGAGGAGAATGACCGCTGACTGGTGTCACACTCGTTGCTCAGTGAATCGAGATTTCGTTGGCGCCTGGATCCTTTACAGAAGGATCTCATTCACAAAAATCTTCTGTCACGCCACTCATGGCACAGACATTATAAAACTGTCGACCATTTTTTATAAGAAAGTACGACAATACTGACAGTCGCATGATTGTTGCAGAATTAATCAATAAATAGAAGATAAAAAAATGTTTTTTAATTACTCATCATGTCATAGCAATTCAAGCAAAACAATAGTCAGGATAACGTCAAAATGATGTTAAAATGAATCGTGATAACTGATTGAAAAATGACTTTTAATAATCATTTTAGAACCATCTTCATGTCATTTTGATATTATAATAACTTTTACTTGAGAATGTATATATAATAATAGTAAATCTTAATTTTAAAATTATTTAATACAAAAAAATATTTCTTACAGAAGCCGATTTAAATCCTAACCTTCAAATATAATAAAATACTTTAACTAAGTTGAATTGAATATTAAATTTTTCAACTAATTTTCATTTTTATTGATAATGTCTGTTCTTTTCTGCTCGCTAACGCGAGCAATATATTGCACTCCTGCCAACACATGCATTTCCATGCGGGTGTACACGCGACGGAATCCCAGGGTTCCAGCAAAAAGACGCGATCCGAAGTCCAAACAAACGTCTCCCCATGAGGGCCCTATGATGCCCCATTGAAGATTCACCACAGGCTACAACAACGTCGGCGCTGTTGCCCTTTCGTCGCCATAGAACGAGTTCTCTTCACTGTCTCTCGCTTTCTTCTCAGGGATACCCCATCGTATCTAACGACCCCTCTTCTATTTCGAATCCGAAGCTACATACTGCCGCTCGCCCTGAGGTTATGAGATTTTATGAGAGCCAAAGCGGTTTACGCGCCCTGGATCTCCTCCGATCTGCTTTTCTCTTCATGTTCCAACGGCAATGGCTGCCACACGAGTACTTGCAATGCTTCAGAAGTAATAATGTCACGATTCAGAAGCTTTAAAAGAGGGTGTAAGTGTAATAACAGTACTTTATAAAACAGTTCTAAAAATACGGAATCATGAATAATTTAAAAAACGTTTACAGAAATATAATATAAAAAATAATTCTTTAATAGAATTTTATATAAAAAATTTATATAAAATTTATATAAAATTTATATAAAAATATATAAAAATAAAATTGTATAATTAATTTTATAGATTTTTTAATTTTATAAAATTTAATTTGTTAAGTTCTAATTAATTTAAATCAAATGGCATAATTTAGGAAATCATATAAAAATAATTTCACTATGTAATATAATGCAATTCACATTTGCAGCTTCTCAAGACGCACTACGTGCAACGTACATCGTTCTAATAGATCTAGGCGTGGTAATTTCCCGTCCGAAGCGCGTTCCCGATCGCAATTGTTTAACAGGATATGAGCAAGAAAGGATGTGAAATAATTGAGTGATTCGAAGCGTCTTCATGGAACCGATAATTGAACATAGTCGATAGCGTCTACAACAAGATGACGTTAACGAAGCCGAAAAGCTATAAAAAAGGATCACTTCTTTCTCAATCTCAAGTCAAATCTTTGACTTTAAGCCTACCTTATAAAAAGTCAAACACAATTGTAAGCGATATCAAGAAAACCAGTACGATACACTTCAATGGTAATAATCTCGCATAAGCAACAATGATAGAGTAAAAAACGCGAAAAGAAAGCGAGAAAAAAAATGAAAGAGAAAGATAGACAGAAGTAGAGAACGAAAGATGAAGAGAGAATATTTTTCTTTCCCTCGTTATGTCTTTGCCTCTCCTTCGTTACCAGAAGAAGGCGGCACGACGCGGCATTCTCCGTTTCTCGGTTCTCTGAGACGTGGACGCTATGTGGGTCGTCTCATCTTGTTCCGCGAGCATTTCGTTCCGGGCCGCCTCGCGAGCCCAACTTGCGTCAATATTTGACTCAAACACGTTAAAACAATACCCGTAGCCTCGTAGAGCGCGCGCGAAGAGTCGTTCCGACGTGCTTCCCGGAATTTTATCTCGCGTCGGAAAACGCCTAACGACTTCCCGCCGCACCAGAGGATTTCGGTGTCGCCGACTGATAGACGGGGAATAGGAAAGGAATTTCCGACGAGCACGAGAAGAGAGGTCACATTAAATCATCGTTGCGTTGGTGCGCATCGTGCACTTCGCCTTCCCGCGTTTTCTTAATTTTGCAAACTTTTCTTTTTCCTCTTTGTTTCGAGTTTGTCGTCCAAGCAAGTCATAGATGCGAGCGCGCGAGAATAAGTCAGATTATAACGGACGTAGGTATCTTCATGAACTTAAAGTATCGTTAATAACGTATTACGAAATTCCGAACTTCAACTCGACTTGTATGATACTTATAGAAGATCAACAAATATTTTTTCTTTCAAATATCTTCAAGAAAAGAAAATAATCAATATTATTTTGCATCAAAAGAAAAAAATACGTTATGCATAAATATTACAGCCATATAACAGAAATATCTTGAATATATCTTGTAAATATTCTATATAGATGCTACATATATTTAGGCTATTTCTGTGATATAATTTAAATTGGACATTTTGCTATCCTTCTTCTACATTGAAGTAAAAAATAAGTTGTAAAGAGATATGATTACCTACTTTTTTTTAGGATACATCCCAAAACGTCTTCTCTGAAGAAAATTTTATTCGAAATATTACACACACACACACACACACACACACACACACTCACACACATACACATATACATATATATATGTATATATATATAATACATGTAACATCTGCTATATATAGTATGCAGAGTAAAATTTTCCTCAAAGAGAACAAAAGGACGTTTTGAAATATAAAAAATTACAGATAAAAACTAATTAGTCCAATTTGTTGTATTCCGCATGCACATCAAGGGAAAAGTCTCATCTAGCACATTTAAGTCCGCAAAACAGAAGTAAAGATAGTGATAATGCTGCGGAAGGAAGAAAGGAGGTCGCGCACGTAGAGAAACGCAATAACACCGCTCTTTCTCCTCGTCCTTTAAAAGACTTGGAATATTGTCCTGCAGTGCAAACAGTCCCAGACACATTCTGCGTTCCACTTTGGAGTCGGAGGCTGCGCGACAAGACGCACAACCTCCGCTTGTTTGCCTGCAGGCAAATGTGTTTCCTTAGGCTGTCCGAAATGTTTGGACGGGTCCGCGCACGCCCGCACACATAAGTGTTCAATGATTCAATGGTAGGCACCAAAGCGGCGTAGATAAAGAGCCATGGATAGAACGTCCATTTTTTCGAGCACCTGTGGAAATCTGTCGTGATTCGTCGCCGTCAAAGCGAGCGAGAGACGAGTTAGTTTAATGTCTTCAAATCATAATCATACCTGATTATGATCTCGATCGATTCTAACAAGATTGTGAACAATATTCTAACAATATTGCGGCGACTAAGAAGACGTCAAATTTCTTATTAATAATACTAGAGCATTAATTAAAAATCGTCGTTCATGCGATGATCACTTATACGCAATTAATCCTTAAAGTCCAGGTTTCGTTATGCAACGGAGATCGAGGATTGCGAATTAAGGATTAGAATTTGAACAATCAGATAATTTGAATTTTAATCCGTTTTAATTAATTGAATTTTAATCTCTAATTCGCAACTTTCATTCTTCAATGCACAATGTGGCACAAGCTTAGTCATACGATGATTTTCTAGACCTTTACTGCACATAATGGATCGTTTGTGTCTACTTATGTAGCACAAATTATTCCAGCAATTGCAACGTTTCAACAATATTACAATAACATTGCAAACATTACAGCAATGTTGCAAGTTTCTAAAACAAAAAAAAGGATAGAGATCACTGTTCATTCAGATACTCCTAGTTTTCAAGGAAAAGAAATGTGCACAAATGATCCATCGATAGTACGTGTGTACTAAGAGTTAATGTTGATGTCATCATTTTATAAGTACGTGTTGTTGTGAACATAATGTTTGCGATATAATTTAAAGGGATTAAAAGAAATAAAGATATGATACAATATTAAATGAGATAAATACAAAAAAGAATGCAATTCTTTACGATATTGTCCGTAATACACTCCACGTAATACTGCATTCTCCATTTGCATTCTGTCCGGTAGCGCATGTTTCATAGTATAATACCGTTAAATTTCTCATTCGCTTTCCTCACGATTACACGTCACGCCGACATTCGATGTCATGATAGTGAGCCATATCGCAGCATGATATCTAAACGCTAATAGCGCTTCACGTCCACGTGCTGATCTCGCAAGATCTCAAGGCGGCGTCATGTGCCGCTGCCATCTTACACGTCGTCACGTCGGCAGGTATACGGGTATCCGTCCCATTTGCAACTAGTCGCATTATTGTTAGCCCGAGGTATCTCTGCCATACCGCGCGGTACACACACCGCCTGTGTACACACGTATCTCCGGTTCAGGCAGGTAGGTACCCACGTACGAGGCCGCCTCGTCCTGAAACCGGGTAGGTTGTGCACACGACACATATATACAAATATATATATGCACACATAAACCTTGATAGAGGTATGTGACGATACGCAAGAGTTTAGCGTATGTGTTTGTGTATACGTGTATGTATGTACGTGAGAGAGCGGGTGTATCTGGGGGGTGGCGTAATATAGAGAGCGGCTAAAGGCGGACGTAATTTCCTGCCCGCCTGACAACGCAGACATGTTTGCGCAACTAACACACGCAACCTACTTAGAGCCTACATATGTCCCTACGACAATGCGCCAACACACGCCTAATCTATTCCCGGCAAGTATGCGAGACTATGAATATGTTGCAGTTCTGTATGTTACGTACATCTGTGCGCGTGTACCATTGCGCGCGCGTGAACTCGCTTACGGCCTGCAACGTCTACACCCAAGGGGCTTTGATCGGAGTGCTGAGGAGAGATATTCAACGGCAGGGGTGGAGGGAGAGTGCCGGCGCGTTGGATGTAAGTTTGCGAGGAAGTAGTTGCACAGTATTAATTCGGCTGACGCTTCTCGATCGGCTGTAACATGGCATAATAAGTGACTAGTGCATTAACTCGAGATAGAGATTAGACTTCTCTGCAATTCGTGTTCCCATATTTCTCGATGTATCTTTTTGAATATAAAAAGATTTTGTCATCGTTTATCAAGTTTGATTTAAATAAACTGTAAATGATTTAAATAAACTGTAATCAAGCGATCTTTTCCTCTTTACCTCTCGGCACATTCTTCTTAATAGACATTCAAAAGTTTCTGATTGTGATCCTAAAATCGTGTAGGTAAATGCACCGCGGATCTTAGTTGTTCTCCATCATGTGGCCTAACGTCTCATCGTGTATTTATATCAATTGCTCTTCATATTGCAAGGATTTCTGCAGTATTATCAGCATTTTCAGTTGAGCATAACTGATGTATGCAGCAGATTCTATTCTGGCACGCACTGCTTGCAAAAACGACATCCTAGGGTGTAAGCTGTTGAAAGTTGAATCGCATGTTGGCAAGAAGCACAGGGCTCTTGTCCAAATACTGACTCACTACGACAACAATGGATCTACCATCTTCATCTACGTCATAGCGGGTCGAAAGCTCAGCTGATTGCCTGGTATCACCCGTGGGGAAGAAACAGTCGGTTGTTAAGTGTCACGTGCGGGACAAAGCGATAGATCTAAGCACGCGTTTTCATTTTTGGCATCGATCATATTTAAATTAATAAAGAATACTATATTAATTAAATAAATCGTATATTAATTAATTAAATCGTTACAATAACGATTTAATTATAAATATATATTTTCCAATGATCACAAAATTCAAAGTTCTTAAAAAAGAATATGCGATATATTCTTGCGTAATGCGAGACGTTTTTAAAATTTTTCGTAAACAGTAGAATGTGTCATACCGAATGGCATGTCAGTTGAATCCTCGAAGCGGGTGTGCAAGAGCTTATAAATCGTTAGGGCGCGTGTTAGGGTGAGAATTAAGTGTGTCAGCTTACAATAATATGGGCTAATGCTATGCAAAACAGAGCCGGTTACTTCTCCCGAACTATCAATGGATCCTTCAATTTAAGAAACTCCAGCAGATAATTCAACTACAGATATTATATTTTTCTTATAATAAATATCTTTATAACTGAATAAGTATTTATAACGCTTTTATATTTATTTCTCCAAGTGTATAATCTTCTCCTGTATAAAATATTCTGGAATATTACAGATAATTCTAAGATATCTCTCATTTAGTTTATTCGAGCGCAGAGAGGATACGCGTTATTGTTCGTTCTTTTAATGTTCCGGGAATATTCCTCAAAGGATATATCTGTACGGCACCCAGAGGATATCCTTAGGCTATTTGAAATGCCAGTGGCGTAACTGGGGTGCGGTTAGTACGTCTCCACTCGTAAATGTCAATTCAACACAGACGTGTCGCGTAATATCAATTTGTTTCCGTTATACACAAATGTTCTTTACGTCAGGCGATTCGTAATTAGTTGTTACATGATTTCCGCCACGTTTGATAAATATACATTATTTACATTCCTCATCGTACTTCAATTTATTCTCCCGTAACGATTAAGCGAACGGAAAATTACACAATTACATTCCCGCACGCAAGTTTGTCGCGCTCCGCGATTTTGTAAAATCAATTACAGATTTTGTAATTGCGCGAATTTTTTAATGAAATTTTCCTGCGTATTCCGCCACGATACATGCACGTACAGACGCACGTAATAAAGTAAATTAGACGAGCCGTAACATCGTGATAATTAGCTTCCGTAATGAACCTCGATAATTTTCAGCTTTCTGCATAATTTCAAATTTATCTAATCTGGCCACTCGTTGGTCCACCATTGCGCAATACTATCGCATCTACCATTATCTTTTTCCTCGTCAAATGTAAATGCAGGCAATATCGCAATGTTGGCGCCAATGGTCCGCGCTCGAGTGACTGGTGCTGATTGATGTTGCGATGTTTGGCCAGAGGGTTGTTTCTGCGCACCCCACCCCCGACGGACCCAATAAGCACCTCACGCACACGCGCGCGCGTGCACAAGCGTTCCCATCCACCTACGCTTAGCCCGAAGGAGGTGGTGCCATTGTTTACTCGAGCTGCAGCCCGTCTGTCGCGAAACCTCTTCTGCCATATCCCTTAGGAAAAGGTGGGAAGGGATCTTGGTTTTAAACCATTCCCCTACAATAGCCACCACACGATCGACGACATCAATTTGTTGGATTTGAACCATGAAAATTTATCGCCGACGATAATCGTTAAGATTGTGTGTAAATATTTCTCGCGAAAATTTACATCGCTTTAACAATTATTGTTATTAAATCTCAAAAATATCTATATTTTTACCTATTCTTTGATTTCCCAATAATAATCAAAATGTTGAAAACGATAGTCCCAAATTAATTATAATTGATGTTAACGAAAGAAATATTATGTATTCCTCATCTTTTAATTCTATATAATCTAAATATTTTTTGTGATGTTGACTGAATAATCTTCTTTAACAAGATTGTATGATAAAAAACACATATTTATCAAACACTACGCTCTCTTTCTTTCTTTCTTTCTCTCGCTTTCTCTTTTTCCCATCTCTCCTTTTTCCATCCCTCTTTCCCAATAGTTCGTTTCATTGCATAGTTATCAAAGCAAAAAAAGTAGCGATAAAAAAACGGAGATATAAATCCCAGTGGATGAGCATGGAGTTAGAGTGTGAAAACAGCACCGATTGTATAAACAAAATTGTTTATCGGTAAACGCAATAATTGTCTCATATTTTCTATCGATCGTTTCACATTCGATGCCTGAAGCCCTAAACAATGCGAGGCAACAGCGATAGCGATAGAAATAGCAATAGTGATAGTGATAGGAACAGAGAAATCTAACATACGGAAATGCCAATACACATAGGAACATGAAATAAGGCAATAGTCTAAAGATAAATTTTCGACGAGTTGGAATTCTGTGTCTATCGCCTTATAGCCTATCTATCAGCGTTCAGATTTTTCATTCTGTTTATATGTGCTATAACCTTGAAGTAGATGGAAAAATTTACTACAGTCTATATAAGAGATCAAATTGGTTGGTATTTTTATTTCTTTCGTGGCATTGTGCAACGGGAGGCGACCATTATATATCACTCATTTCTATGCTATTCTTATCGCGATTCTTGTCGTTAATGCCTCACATTATGCGTCCAGAGCTTAATACTCACTACTTTAACTAAGTGCTTCATGCTAAAGACGCAATATTTCCTAAACGAAAATCTTTAAAGGATCTCTTTAGTTCCATTTAAAAAGAATGAAAAATATTATCTCAAAAAAAGTTTTAACTATATGTTTTTCGGCTAGTTACTACTTTTCATTTCAACAATAATTTTACAATCATTAGATTCAGTTAATTATACGTTATATTAATAAAATTCTTTTTAAACTGAATAAGTATAATAATTTATAAAAATAAATATCAATATATCTAACAATCTATCTAACATAAATTGCATGTACTATGTGTAATCTACTCTTCACGGCAATTGACAAAGATGATAAGATTTGCTAATAACTAAATATAATAAATAGTGGAGTGTCGTTGTTTTACCGGCGTATCCCGACGACTTTATTTCGCGACTGCAACAACGATAATGAAATTCGCGCAACTGGCTGTATGACGCCGAATTAAAATCGAGTTAAAATCACTCGCGCGTATAAATGTGGCGCCCGTCGTTAAAACTCGTCCAACGAATGGCGATATATCGCCAGACGAATATATCGTCGGTCCTGGTTTGACCCCGAATCCCCCGTCTGCCATCCCCGCTTCCTCAACCACTGTCACCCGATCCGCACCCCGTCACCGCGCTCGCGGCCCGAAAGTGCATTAATTATACGAATGTGGACGTGCGCGCGGTACGGGAATATTTTAATCTACTTAAAAAGCCATCCGTTTGAAAGTAATTATCACGATGAAATTAAAATGTCAACGGGGGCGGCAAGCGCGCTCGTGTTTGTGCTCCGCGATCGCCGCGCGCGTCCTGTTTACCTGCAAATCTAACTAATCTAAATGGTAATGTGCGACGGAATTACGATACGCGGCCGTAGCCACTCCCCGGTTCCCTTTCAGTCCACCGATTCACTCATCATCTCTTCACTCCCCTTCTTCCTCATTGTCGACGCGTTAACAAACGTTTTCCGCTCATAAAAATGTTCACTCGTTGACTTTCGGTATGTGTGATGAGTTTTAAATTCATAATGAGCTTGGGTATTTGAAGTTAGATTTACAACGAGTAATCACTTTATATGCCAAGAGGAATAAAAGATGATTATGTCCTCAGGATGTGAGAATTCATTAATATTTAAATTGACTGAGCGTGTAATCGCTGCAATAATATACCTATCAATGATATAT
>Ga0157364_1003576_pt1 | contig 15112 bp, 15 predicted proteins | sample AttsexASBM2_FD_111476 | JGI IMG/M metagenome (GOLD analysis project Ga0157364, IMG submission 111476) | Fungus gardens microbial communities from leaf cutter ant in Ribeirão Preto, State of São Paulo, Brazil - Atta sexdens ASBM2 | ecosystem: Host-associated > Fungi > Mycelium > Unclassified ... | reverse complement strand
TCTGCTTGGAGTAATAGGGGTTTTACCACTGAAACTCTGAGCATTTCCTATACTATCTGTTTGTATATAAGACTAGTAGTTATACTGTAATTCACTAATCTGATAATTGACAAAGATAACTCTTATTGAACTTGATCTCCAGTGTTCAACAGCGATACACCAATCAGCACTCACTCCCATCTTGGACTTCTTTCCATCATCTGAAGTTGTGACTATGCAGCAGACAGATGGTACAGTATATAAGCTAAAGCTAAGGTTATTCCACAAGTCTGCTCATCTCCGAGTCTATCCTGTAGACTTTTACCCTGGTGTGAACTGTGCCTGACAGTATTATTAGACTACTAAGTCTACTATCACTTTTGAGCAGTTTTGTCTACTAAATCTTCTGTCACAGTTCTGTCTGCAATTCAACTTGTACCTCGTACTTTAAAGTCCAAATAACTTTCTCTTGCTATAACTTTTCAACTCTGGTCCTACTGCTTGGGGTACCCTTTAATATAATCTTGTGTTTCAGTGACCAGATGGCTTATCTGCCAAATGTGCTACGACACTCAAGATGAATTCACCAAAGAGACTGTTCATCTCTGATATCTCCTTTCAGTACAATTCAACCTAGCCAAATAGTTTCACCTGTTCCTGGCCCAAGTATCATTCTTATGGACAATGATTCTAATTGGGAGGATGCTTCCACTAATCCTATTACTAATACTACTATAGCTAATAGACCCACATCTTTTACTTGCTCATGGTTTAAACCCTGTCAGAGTGAGAATACTAATGAACAATTGGCCAACATACTTGGCTAACTTGCTAACACTCTTAATTCTAATCAGACTCCTAGTCTCAGTATTAATACAAGGGGAACTAAAGCCCATATCTCTGATATCTTTAGTGGCACTGAGCCTGACAAGCTCAATAATTTTCTATTCCAATGCCATCTATATTTTCATGCTAATCTGGTACAATTTGACATGGACATTGTGAAAATCAACTTCACAATGACCTATCTTACTGGAGTAGCCTAGAACTGGTTTGAGGTGGGCCTTAACAAGGAAAACCAGGGCATTCTTCAAGACTGGCTCTCCAACTGGAACCTATTTATGGATGAGCTACATTGACATTTTGGTCTCTCAGACCCCGTTGGTGAAGCGGCCAACATGCTGGACAATCTCCATATAAAGCCTAGTGATAAGATTTCCACCTACAATGTGGACTTCATGCACTATGCCTCCTAATTAGGTTGGGGAAATAGTGTTCTGTGCTATCATTACTACCAGAGGCTTCCTAATCAGATCCAGAATTCCATCTTTACCCAGAAACAAGGAAAACCCACCTCGTTCCAGAATATGTATGCTTTAGCAATGACTATCAATCACCGCTACTGGGAATGAGACCACAAATGCTACTGTGCAAGACAGGTAGAGAAAGAGGCCCTCAAATCTCACTCTTGGAAGCAAGAAAAAGCTTTTATCTCTGGTACTGCCATGGCTCCCCAGAATAAGACAAACCCATCTCTAGTGGTCTCATCCACCAAGAACTCTTCCTTCAAGTTACCTTTGTTTCCTGCTCCTAAGAAGCAATCCAATACTCCATAAATGGACCTCTCTTCTAAGCTAGCTAGCAATGGCAAGTTAACCAGTGATGAGTACAAGAAACGTCTTGAAAACAACCTGTGCCTCTATTGTGGTGCAAAAGACCACAAGCTGGACTTCTATCCCAAGAAGCAGACCACAGTCTCTCCCAAGGGCCATAGTACTTCAGTAACTACTGATATTCCAGCAGCTACTTCTGAGAAACCCTTGAAAAAATAGAGAGTGATCCCCAGGACTCTGTACAGACTGAGGGCCACATTAAACTTTCCTGTGCAGCAACAAGTTTGATTCAACTCAACATATCTGTTCTTTCCAATCCTCATTCACTCTTTGTTTTCCTTACTTCTCCCTTGATTCTTAGTCAGGATCACCTTAATAAAATTTCATTTCAAGCTCTCATCAACTCCAGGTCTACTCATTGCTTTGTAGACTCTAAATTTGTGAATACTCACCACCTGAAGATATCTGCAACTCCTCCAGTTGCTCTCTACTTGTTTGACGGTTTATCAAATAGCACCATCTCCAAAATTGCCAACTTGTCCATAATTTTTTCCACTGGTAATTGCATGAATCTAGACTTTTATGTCACTCTACTTAATTCTTCCTACTCTTTGGTCCTCAGATACAACTGGCTTGCCTGACACAATCTACTGATTGACTGGGTAAATGAGTTGATAAACTTCCATCCATCTTTGCAGAAAAATCTCACTCCTTCTCACATTGTGGCCAATATACTATTGGCATTTCTGTTCTTTCTGAACACTCTTCTGCAATCATTGGATTCCATGGTTTCCATACCTGTATCTGAGACCTTTATATCTAACTCCGAGCGATCTAACATTACTATCATTAGTGCTGCAGCTTTCTTGTACACATTAAAACTTTTGTGCTCCCACAATTTTGAACTCTGTTTTCATTCTTTGGACGTTCAGGCTAACTCCACAAAACTTGCAGAAGCTCCTGATCTCTCCAGTGTCTCTTCTGAATATCATGAATTCACTGATATTTTCAGCAAAACTAAAGCTGAAGTTCTTGCTCCTCATTGACCTTATAACCTCAAAATCAATCTGGAAGAAGATGCTCAACCTCCAGTTGGCCCTATATACTTTCTTTCAACATCTGAACAAGAGGCTCTGAAAGAATTCATTAAGGAAAATCTTAATATAGATTTCATCTGACCAACCTCATCTCTGTATAGTGCACCAGTCTTATTTGTTAAGAAGAAAGATGGTTTACTGCGCCTTTGTGTCAATCTCTGCAGTCTTAACCACATCTCCAAAAAGGATTATTATCCACTCCTACTTATCTCTAATCTACTGGATTCATCTCGCAAAGCTCAGGTCTACTCAAAGATAGATCTTCATCATGCTTACTATTTGGTTTGTATTGCTGACAGTGATGAATGACAGACTGCCTTTAGGATACATTATAGATTATTTGAATAGTCTGTAATGCCCTTCAGTCTTACTAATGCTCTCACAGCCTTCTAGCAATTCATGAATGACATTTTCTCCAATCTTTTAGATGTCTGTGTCATAATTTATCTGGATGATATACTCATCTACTTGAATAACATGTCCAAACATCATCAGTATGTAAAAGAAGTACTCAAGTATCTCTATAAGGCTGGTCTTTATGCTAAAGCAGAGAAATGCAAATTCTACTCTGAGTTAGTAGAATATCTGGGATATATCCTTTCTTCTTCTAGTCTTACCATGTCCAATGACAAAGTAAAGATTATCCAAGACTGGCTGGAACCTAAGAAAGTCAAGGATATTCAATCTTTCTAAAGCTTTGCAAACTTTTACTGCTAGTTTATCTTCAACTACTCAGACATTATCATTCCATTGACACACCTCACCCAAAAGGACATTTCTTGGAAGTTCAACTCCTCCTATCAAGATACTTTCAACTCTCTCAAGAAAGCACTTACCTTCACACTTATTCTTACTTATTGGATTCCTGATACTCAACTCATTGTGGAAACTGATGCTTTGGACTACACTCTCACTGCAATCCTATCAATTGTTAATGAAGATAATGAAGTTCATCCAGTTGCTTTTCACTCTTGCACTTTTACTGTGGTAGAATTGAATTATGATACACATGACAAGGAATTACTTACTATCTTTGAAGCTTTCAAGATTTGGTGACATTATTTGGAAGGTCTAGCCTATTCCATCAATGTTGTTATGAATCATAAGAATCTTGAGTATTTTTCTACTACCAAGATATTGACCTGGAGACAAGCACGGTGGTCCAAGTACCTTTTCTAGTTCAATCTTGTCATTAGGTTCCACCCTAGTCATCTCAGCATCAAACCAGATGCTCTTATTAGACGATAGAACATTTATCATAAAGAGAGAAATACTGGCTATGCTACAATCAACCCTCACAACTTCAAACCTATCTTCACTCAAGAACAACTTACAGCCTCTATATAAGCTACAGTCTTTTTTTTCCCTTCTCTCCATGTAGCTATAGTCATAGATCTGGACACTCTACATCAAGACATTCTCTCAGCTCTCCCTAGTGACCTAATTGCTACAAAACACACCTCTGTAGATAGCTGGTGGTCTATGGACACAAATAGTCTACTCCTTCTCAACAACAGAATTTATGTACTATCTGCTAGTAACCTCTACACATGCATTCTCCAGTATAATTATGATCATATCCTCACCAGATATTTTGGTCAAAACAAAACACTAGAATTAGTCTGCTGCAGATACTCCTAGCCCAGCTTCCGTGCTAATGTACAACAATTCTGCAAGTTCTGTATTACTTGTATGCAATCCAAGCCACAACATCACAAGCCTTACAGATCTCTCAAACAACTCCATATCTCTGAATGACCATAGAATTCCATTTCTATGGACTTCATTGAGAAACTTCTATCATTCTCTAGGTTTGACACTATCTTAGTCATAGTCAACTGGCTTACCAAGCAGCCAATCTTTATCCCTGCCCTTGACACCATCATGTTTGTGGACTTAGCATGTCTATTTATTCTTCATGTATTTTCCAAACACAATGTTCCTTCCCATGTCACCTCTAACAGAAGCTTGGAGTTTGTATCAAACTTCTTTTGATCTTTAGGTACTACTCTTGACATGTGGCTTCACTTCACTTCAGGCTATCACCCTGAAGGTGATAGACAAACCGAATGTACAAATCAGATGCTCGAACAATATTTCTGTGTATATTATAACTACCAGCAAGACAACTGGTTCAAACTCCTATCTTTTGCAGAAGTTTGCCTACAATAATGCTCCAAGTGCTACTACTGGTGTTTCTCTTTTCTTCACTAATAAGAGATATCATCCAAACATCACTGTTCACCCCAAACATGATATTGCTTCCTCCTAAGCCCACGACTTTGCCATAGATCTTGATAAGTTACAGAATACCCTCAAAGCTGAAATCTTCATGGCCTAACAGCATTATCAGAAATCTGCTGAGGTATAATGTTCCTCTGCTCCTGATTTCAAAGTAGGTAACAAAGTCTTTATTAAGGCTCAGTTCTTCTGAACCACTTGTTCTTCAAAGAAACTCTCTGGAAAATATCTTGGACCCTATGAAATCATCACTCAGCCTGGTACTCTATCATTCACTCTCTGTCTTCCAGAGTCTATGCACTCTGTTCATCCAGTCTTCTATGTATCCATACTTAAACCTACTATGTCCAACACTTTCTCTGAGAGAATACAACTGGCCCCCGCTCCAGTCATAATTGATGGAGAACCTGAATATGAAATTTCTTGGATAGTGGATTCTAAAATCAATTGCTAACAAGCATACAAACTCCTGTACAAAGTGATCTGGCTAGGATATAAAGACTCTGGAGATAATTCTGAATAGATCTCCACATCCAAACTCACTTATGCTACTGACTTGGTATCTGATTTCCACATTACATATCTTGCCAAGCTCAGTCCTCTCCCATTGTCCTGATCATGCTATTGTATTTGTCCCCTACCTCTGCATATTCCCAATGGGGATTTCCTTTATTAATTTCTTAGTATATTCTGTCTGCTTATTTTCATTAACTCTCAGTTTCCACGCACTTTTCAGAATTTCTTTTCAAAACTTTCAAACTTCTTTTCATTTTAATTCTTAATTTTCTTACTCATATATTTAGATTACAGAAAATAAAAAATTCTATTAAGTAGAGAAAAAACAAAACCACTACTTCTAATAGGAGGTAGACAATAGAGTCCCTTCCTCCTGACTTTCTCTAGGACCATTCTCGGACTCCCCCTCTTCATCTCTACTCTCCTCCTTCTCGTTCTCTCTTTCCGAGCTCTATCTCCATTCCATTATAGCTTCAATCCTCTCCAACTAGACCATGTTCCTCTCCTGGCCCTCTACCAAGTCCCAGAAGGACTTTCCAACTCCTTGATACTTCTCCATGAGTTCCTGAAGTGCCTTTTCAATAGCACTTAGAACTCCGCCATAAGTGGGGATTATGGCTGGGGTATTGGTGTTAGTGTAGAGTACATACTACTGCTTAAGGGCAATATACCCAGCATATACAAGAGATCAGCTATGAAAGAGAAAATTATTAAAAAATAATAATAAGTATAATTATAACTACTCACCTTGAGTAGTGCACTAGGCAATCCTGCCCAGCACTCACACACCTCTTACAGGGGTTAGCACCCCCATTTTCACTGCAGTATCCCCATAGTATTTCTCTTGTTACTTCTCTTTAGCCTTTTTGGAAGGCCGTTGCCCCTCCTCATCTCCAGCAGCGACTTCTTTGTGCTTAGATTCCATGATCTGGGATTCTTCAGCCTCCTCCAATAGGGCAGCCTCTTTCTCTAGCACCTCATCTCAGAGTTGTTGGATGTACTTCAACTTCTTCTTCTCCTCTGCAATCCTCCACTTTTTGACCTCTTCCTTAACTTTGGCCTCTACCTCTCTTCTGGCTTTCTGAGTCACATGCTCTGCATGATAGGCCTCCACTACCTCTTGCAAACAAAGGAGGAACTGTTGCTCCTCCTCATATCATTGCTGCATTTCATAGTACTGCTCCTTGAGCATTTTAACATTGTTTTGAGAAATGTTGGAGAGGGCAGAGGAAGATATAATGATACAGAAACAAGAGTAAAAAACTTTTTTTTTCATTTATATATTGTTGACCTAGATACCATCACAGGATTTTTAGATAAACTCAATAAGACTTCAAAGGCTCAGTCTTAAGAGGGAGTACTGTCATATATAAGTCTATCCTCCTGAAAATTACATCCCTGCAGTGATATCATCTCCAAATCATATAAGCCTGCCTTCCACAGTAGCCATCTTTCTCACAACATGTCTTATGATAGTGTTGCAATCATCTGGATATTCTATCTTCCATGGCAGAGATACTCCTATTCAACTCAGTCTTCTATGACGGAGTTACTTCTGTCAGTGTCTTAACACTGAAACCCTGAGCATTTCCTATACTATCTGTTTGTATATAAGATTAGTAGTTATACTGTAATTCACTAGTCTGATAATCGACAGAGATAAACTCTCATTGAACTCGATCTCTGGTGACATACCAATCAGCACTCACTCCCATCTCAGACTTCTTCCCATCATCTGAAGTTGCGACCATGCAGCAGACAGATGGCACAACATATAAGCTAAAGCTAAGGTTGTTCCACAAGTCTACTCATCTCCAAGTCCATCCTGTGGACTTTCACCCCAGTGTGAACCATACCTGACACTGAGCCAATATTCTTTAAGATTCTAAAAGGTCTATATCTTTTATTGTCTAACTTCTTTGAGGGTCAGTTCTATTGGATATTTTTATTTTCTAGTCACATATTATCTCCAACCTTCAGTCCTTGAGGATTTTGCCTTTTCTTGTCAAATTGTCTTTTCATGTTCTTCTATGCTTCTTCCATTGCCTTTGTAGCCTGTTCCCAACTCTTTTATAGTCCTGCAAGAAACTCTTCCACTCTTGAAATCTCTGATTGTACAACAAGGTTGCCTTTTCATAAATGCCTTCCAAAGTTTAACTTGAATGGTGTTCTTTCTGTTACTGCATGTTTTTGTTATTGTATTGGAATTCCATAGTAGCTAACCATTCCATCCAGTTATCCTGTTAGTAGTTGATATAGTATTGTAGAAATGTTCCTATCTCTTGGTTGATTCTTTCTATTTAACCATCCATTTGAGAATGATATGCCATTGATAGCTGTCTTGTTGTTCCTAGTGCTTTTATAAATTTCTCCATGAATTTGGATGCAAATTGTAGTCCTCGGTCACTGAGAGTTTTCCTTAGTACCCCATATAATTTTCAAATGTTGTCTCTATAGATTTTGGCAATTCCTTCTAATGATATGCTTGTTGTTGTTGCTTTTAGTCAAATCATCTTTGTGAACTGGTCTACAATGACCACTATCACATCTATTCCATTAGACCTGGGCAAAGGTCCAATAATGTCAATGCTAATTTCCTGCCATGGTCCTTGTGGAATTTCCAATGGGTGTAGTTCTCCTGACTTCTTCTGATGCTGGACTTTGTTTTGCTGACATTTAAAACATCCTTGTACATATTTCTTGACATCTTCTTTTAGTCCTAGCCACTAGTAGTTTTGTTTGATCAATTCTAACATCCTCTGTTGTCCTGGATATCTTACATCTACTGAATCATAATTCTCTTGTAGAATCTTCTCTTTGAGCTTCTTGTTGTTTGGGACATACATTCTTCATTCCATGTATACAATCTCATCTTCTTCCCATGATAATCCATCATTCTTTTCTAGTGTTTGTATTACTTCCTGTTCTTTGGTGCTATTTTTTCCAATATCTCTTGCTTGTCTGTTGTGGTTATCTTGTTCAACATCATTACTTCTGCCATGGTTCTTCTCGTCCATAGTTCTTCCTTGAGTATTTAGATATTCTTATTGTCTTCTTTTGTGTTAATCTGATCTTTTCTTGAAAGAATGTCTACCTTTGTATTTGTCTTGTCTGGGATATGTCGTAGAGTGAAATTATAGTCTTGTCACTTCAAGTACCACCAAGCTTGTTGTCCATTTAGTTTGTGAGGCTCTCAGAAATACTCTAAGTTTTCATGGTTCATCCAGACTTCAAAGAGTTTCATAGTATCCAACAAATATTGTCTTCACTTTATCAAAGCTTCTACTATTGCTAGTAGTTTCTTTCTGCTGGTTGCATCATCCTCAATAGGAATGCTATTGGTTTCCATTTCCTGTCTTGTTCTTGGAATAGTACTCCTCCTATTATATGTCCTGAGGCATCTGTTTCTACTCTGAATTTTCCTTTCTTCTTTGGCAGGAAGAGAACTGGTTGACTTGTTATTTTGTTTTTGAGTTTTTCAAATGCTCGTTGATATTCTTCCTCCCATTTCCACTCTTTCTTGCTCTTCAGCTCATTTAACAGTCTTGTTATATGATTGAAGTTATAGATAAAGCATCAATAGAAATTTGCAAATCCAAGGAAACTTTTCATATTCTTGACCTTTGTTGGCATCTTCCATTCTTTTACTGCTTTAATCTTTTCTTACTCCATTTTGACCTGTCCCCTTCCAACTATAACTCCTAAGATCAGGATTTCTTCTATGTCAAAATCACATTTTGACCATTTGAAACATAAGTTATATTTCTCTGCTATCTTCAAAAATCTAATTGTTCATTCTTCCAGTTCCTCCTTTGTCTTTGCTGGTATAACAAAGTCATCCATATAATTTGCTAGTACCCCTTCATAGAGTAATTCCCAAAAAATACTATTCATTCTCCTTTGAAATGTTCCTGGTGAGTTGCATAGCCCAAAGTACATCACTTGTGGTTCAAACAGTCCCTTGTTTGTTAAAAATACAGCCTTCTATTCATCTCCTTTTTTGATTTGTACATTGTTGTATCCCCAGATAAGGTCAAGTTTGTTGAAATACTTTGCTTCTTTTAATTTGTTTATCACCTCTCCAATTAGAGGTAATAGTGTCTTGTCCTTTATTGTAACCTGGTTGAGTTTTCTGTAGTCTTGAACCAATTGTAATGAACTGTCTTTCTTTGGGATATAGAAACAAGGTGCTATATATTGTGATTTTAATTCCACTATGAGTTCTACTTTAAGTTGTTCATCTAGCTACTAGTTCAGAGTTTCTTCTTCCTTTAGTGTTATTGCATAAGCCTTTGTATTTAACTCCCTAGGTGCTTTTTCTGTCAAATTGATCTTGTGGTTCTATTCATATCTTTCTGGTAATTTCTCAAATTTCTTCTTGTTAAATAGGTACGTGAAAGGTTGAATGTAATCCAGTAAATCTTTTGAATTTGTGTTGTCTGGTTCTTTGCCAAATTCTCCATTATCCTATTCTGTAATTTTCATGGTCTTTGTCCTTCTGGTTTTGAACCTAATATCTTTAAGTTTTATTGTACAGCTTCCTAGATATCTCATAAACTTGATGGTTCTGTTCTTCCAATTGATCTCTAGGTTATGTTTGACTAGCTAGTCATGTCCCAAAAATATGTCCATTCTGTTTAAGTCTATTACAGCTGCTTCCAACTGTTCCTTGTGGCTATTGACTTTGATTTCTAGAGATGCTACTCTGATTACCTCTCCATTCTTTGTTCCGTCTGTATTAAAAACTTCAAATGAGAAGTTGAGTAGTTTTGTCTGTATCTTCTTATCCTTGACTAGTTGTTTGTCTATTTCTGTATGTGTGTGCATCCAGAGTCCACCAGTGCTTTCACTTTTAAATTCTTACTGTTCTTTGTCTTTACTTTTGCTTACATATTCAATTCCTGCTTTTCTTCACTGTTTTAGTGATTCAGAATAATATATTTATTCTGGAAATTTACATAGAAGATCTCTTGTACTGTGCTTACTTGAGATCATTGCCAAAACCCTACTTTTTTTCTTCATCTTTATCTTCTGATTTCTCTTGAACTTTAGTTATTGACTACATTCCTTTACAATCCTTGGCTAAATGTCCTTCTTTGTTGCATTTAAAGCATCATCACTTGTTTTTTTTTTTCTTTGACCAGTATTCCTTTGCTATGTGTCCATACTTATTGCAATTGAAGCACTTTGGCTTTCCATTCTTGAAGTTTTTGTTGGATTTTCTAATATTCATAGGCTGACCTTGCTCTCCATATGTTGTTCTTGTACTTATTTTATAGTTGTGTTGTTCCCCCATGGATTTGTACTCTTATCCTACTGATGTTATCACTACTTTCCACTTCTTAAGTGTTTCTAGTGCAGCTATGGATGGATAACCCAATATTGTCTTAATGATATCTAGTCATACATTCTTCTTCAATAAAAAGATAGTGTATAGCTCATCTGTGTCTGCCTTCATGGCCAATGCATCAAACTCTATCATAAAGTCCACTATATTCTTCTTTCCTTGCTTGAAAGATTCAATCTTTCATTTGGCATCTGCTACCTTCATCTTGTTACTGAATGTTGTCTTGATTTCTTTAATGAAATCTTTCCAATCTTAGGTTCCGAATTCTTTGTCTAGCTCATCATACTTTCTCTGTGTATATATGTTTGCTACACCTCTTCTAAGGTGAGCTAGGATTGCTGTGATCCTATTACTCTTGAGAAACAATCTCATTCCTCTCCACCAGTCTTCAAATTTTGTTCGATCACTATCAAACCATCTTGGGTCTAGTACTATGTTCTTTAGCATTTCTGCCTATACATTCTTGCTGATTGCTGCTAGTGCTAGTGCTAATGCTACTGATATCTCTGGATCCATTTGTTTGTAGTCATTTGAGGCTTCTTCTATAATCTGTAAAGATCTTAGTTATTCTGACAATGTCTCAATATCGTTCATTCTTCTAGAACTTGTCTTGGTTCCTCTTTGTAGTTGACACTACATATGCTTTGTTCTTGATAGTTAACTCTGTCTAGTTTTGTCCATAGATATTATCCACTATACTTCTCTTACAAGGTGAGCTTGTCGATGCTTTACCAAATGTTATGGCCTTAAGATAGAGCTTAGGTTGTACTTAAGCAAAGGTTGAGAAAGAGTTAAAGAGATGGAATAAATGGTAAAGTATAAGAATACAGGATAGTATCTATGTTATATATATATACTTGTCTATGAGGAAACAATATATAGTCTATAAAATATATGAGTCAGAATATATGAGGAGGCAGTAAGGAAATAGCAAGGTTAGAGTACTTACTACATGAGGTATTAACTAAAACTACTTCAGTGTAGTGAATCGTGTCATTATACTCTGAGCCCATCTTCATGCTGTATCTTTGAGATATTAATCATAACAGATTAGCAGTGTTCTGCCTAATGTTCTACTTGATTGGTATAAATTATTTAAGTATTTAGAATAACAGTTGTCTTTAGAAAATCTCATTCTGTTTTCTTAGAATTTTTCTAGAAGTAAGTTATATATTATGTAGTCTAGAATAATAATTCCTCTAAAGACTGTAAACTCTGCAAATCATTACAGACTTTATTTATTTGTCCTAATAAATTCTGTTGATATTGCTGATTCCAGTTTTTACTTCCTGTATATATTCTCTTTTCAGGTTTCTACCATAATAAAATTCTAGTTTTTGACAGTTGTTGCTCTTAGACCAATTTATCTTTATTTGTAGTTTTTTTATCATTCTTTTCTTATACCTTTATCATTTCATATATTCTCTCTTTTGCTCTTAACTACCTTTAGTGGAAATCCAGAGTTATTATTCTTTCATATTCATATCTAATAGTGTATGATATAAATTAGCTTAGTATTCAATATAATCATTAATAACTGAGAAAGAAAAAACTAGGAAATTATCTTTTAAGAAAAGTAAAAGTACTTAAAAGTTTTCAAGACAAAAAATAAAAAATAAAACATCATCTATAAAAGAAAATGAAAGAATAAAAATAGTATACTTTGTGAGATCATACTATTTATCAGGTATAGTTCATACTTTAAACAAAATTATGTAGAGTTTAGGCAAAGTTTATCATATACTAACTCAGCAATATCTGCTATCTGTTTAAAATAATGACTAACATATTTTTGACTTAAAAACCCTCTTCCAACACAGATTATCTTTGTATTCCAGTCACTGATCACTTTATGAACAAGTCTTCTTTATTTTAAAACAAACTTTATAGACTTTTTATTAGAGTAACTAGGTAAAGTCTATAGAGTTTTATAATTTTTAGAGAATCCTATCACATCCTTTCCAACTTACAAATAACATTGTTCTTTTTATTTACACTCACAAAATCTTTTCTAGTACAGATTAATACTGTTTATTTCTTGTTGTTTACTTTTTAGATATCTTTATTGGATCTCCTAACAACTCTATAGATCTCTATCCCTCTATCTAAGAAATATTAAGATACAGAATAGCTCACTTATAGTCTCTATTCTCTAGATAACTATCTTTAATAGAGTACTTGGTATATAAGCTAATAGTTACACTATAAAACCTTATCTTTAAAACTAATACTCTCTTCTAGTATTGGCAATAACATACTGTTAGAATAACTAGCAAGATCTGCAAATTTTCATAGACTTTAACAATCTCCAGAAAGTTCTAAGAGTATATTTACTTGACTAAGTATAATAGTACTTACCTCTAGAAAGTCTTAAGAGAATAGAATAAGAACTTTTGGAGGCGACAACTATTTTAAATACTACTAGAATACACTCTAATCTGGCAGAACAATGCTGATATAACTAGGAAATAATAGTAACTAGATGGTTATAAATTCAGATAAAAGTGTTTAAAAGAATTACCAGGAATGGGAAAGAGCTTGCAATAGTAACAACCAGAGTATACCAGTACTAGAATACTGAGAAGCATAACTCAAAGTTTAATTACAGAGAGTAGCAGTATTAGTTTAAGTTAGTTTAAGAAGGACTATGGAGTTTAGTAAGTGATAAAGAGTATTAACTATTAGAAAATAAGAACGCTGTAGAGTTTGATAGAGTTTGAATACTTGAACTTTAAGCAAAACAGGTCTTTTGAGACATACCTCTCCACTTTTTAGTGGATTTGACATTTTCCAACTTCTTAAGTATGATCTTTAAAATATGTAACCAGTGTAATGAATAAAGATATAGCATATAAACTGAAGCTAAAAATCATCTAATATTTGTACATTCTGGACAAAGTATACTATTCATTTGTCTTCTAAGAGTTTACTACAGACTTTGGATACTAAGATATGAACTACATCTAACAAATCCTCAGTTTATTGCTCTAAACTACACAATACATAATTTATCTCTAAAAACTTTTATAAATAAAATGGAGCTCTCTAGAGATAATAGCTGTTCTAAATACTCTATATCAGAGTTGTAAACAATAAACTTAGTTTTATTTTATTTTATTCTTTATTTTATTTTTAATTCCTTGTTGGTCTTTATTTCTATTTTTTATTTTTTGGACTTAAGCAATGAGATGTAGCATGATGTCATAACTGTCACAAAAATATGACAATATATCATAGATGTTATAGTTATAGTTATATAATCATATAACATAGAAGAAAAGTATAAAGTACTCAGGCATTGCTGAACTTTACAGTTTTCCCATCTCTTTATAGTAAATACTTCTCTCTTAGCAAATACTATGATTATTTTCAGATTAACTCCACCACTTCCCATAGTCAAACTTCAAGTCATAGTCCTCAAGGTCATGATATTGCCCCACTCTAGTCCTTGTTGCTGTAAGCTTTTTCCTTTTCTTAACAACTTTTCTAGACACTTTTATCTAGGTATCTAACTACTCAGTTTCTATCATTTCTTAGTTATGTCAGCACTGTTCTGCCAGATTGAAATATATCTTTAGTAATATTTAGAATAGTTACTGTTCCCAAAAGCTCTTGTTCTGTTCTCTTAGAACTTCTTGAAAGTGAGCATTTTTATACTTTATCTAGTGAATATATCTCTTAGGACTTTCTAAAGTTATAATCTCCCATAACATCTCCATATTCTTTGCCTAGTCACCCTAACATACAGTATAAAGTATATATATAGTACTAGCCAGATGTCAAAGCTAAGCTTGACATTGCACACTTTTCATATGACTGGTTTAGTGACTAGTCTGTTCCTAATAAGAGTTTCTTGCTCCTTAGATACTAGAAAGTACAGCTGTAAAATATAAGAAAAAAGCTCTCTTAATGAATATTCAACAGAAAAACTATCTAAGCAAGTAAAAAATACTAGTAGTAAAAGTTGTATGTAAACTTTAATATTCTGCAATAAAGTTGTTATAGTCTTTGAAATATTTAGAAAAAAATAAACTACTCTTATTTTGTGATAAAGTATATAATATATTCTGGACATCTTAGACCTCTACCAACAGATAGTTAGTTATACTTCATTATAACTTAAGGGTAGCTAAACATGCAGATAGATGGAAAACTTTGGAGCTAGTTTTTCAGAATTATTGGTGGCCCCAAATATCAAGGTATGTTGGCCAATATATCAGCATGTATGATTTCTGCTTATATACTAAACTAACCCAATACCTATCTCCTAGCAAATTACATTTACTGCTCATACTAGATATAAAGTGGAAAACTATAAG
>Ga0157364_1003575_pt1 | contig 15112 bp, 11 predicted proteins | sample AttsexASBM2_FD_111476 | JGI IMG/M metagenome (GOLD analysis project Ga0157364, IMG submission 111476) | Fungus gardens microbial communities from leaf cutter ant in Ribeirão Preto, State of São Paulo, Brazil - Atta sexdens ASBM2 | ecosystem: Host-associated > Fungi > Mycelium > Unclassified ... | reverse complement strand
TATATATATATATTATATATATATACATATATATATATATATATATATATATATATATATATATATATGTGTATACATATATATGTATATATATATATATATATGTGTATACATATATATGTATATATAATGTATGTTAACAAGTACAATTATCTTTAAAAGTTATGAGGTAATTATTTCACGCGAAAATTATTAATAGCATTTTTTCCGAAAAATCCATTGAGTACATATTAAACTCATTATCGACGATTTATAAAAATCATTTTGTTACACGGTATTAATCGCGAGTTATTTAATAACATCGTGGTTGCGGAAAACCGCCGTCGTTTGAAAGATATCAATTAACTTTTCCGATATATATAATGCCATATCTATCGGATCAATTGAATACCAATTGTCATCGGTATTATCGGGAAACACTTTCGGGAGATTGAGGGCGTAAATTTTGGCTTTAAAATGATATATATAACAATACATACAACAATACATACAATAATTTTTTAGAAGCTAAAACGCGAACATAAAAGAATTAAAAGTTAAAATGTAAGTTTCAAATATCATCAAATGTTATTAATCAGTATTATTTAAAAATAAAAATTTTAATCAGAAATAAAAATCTAAAAATATATTTAAAAATGTGTAAAAATCAAGATTTAAAAATATATACATGTATAAGAAAATTGTACATACTACAAAACTATACATACTACAAATAATTAGAAAACATTTCATTAGAAATTTTCTCATAAGAAACAATTGTTTCAAAATTAATTATAATGTTTAATGTTAAAAATATGTTGTTGATATTAACGCAAAATATTTTAGGCAAGATGAATTCATTCCGCTCATAAAATTTGAGAGCATCAATTCTGTATGAAATTTCTGCGGATACATTTCGCGATAACTCTCCAAAAATGTCATTGCAAATGCTCGTAAGTATTACATGTAACATAAAACCTCTCGCTAAAATCTAAATGGCTTATATCTGTATATCTATGTTGTCTCGTTTCCTCACGATGTTGCTCTCGTACGCGTACGTGTGAAAGTGGAGCATCTTCGATCCATCGAGAAGCGCAAGCACATCCTCTTTTCATTTTTCTCCTTTCATCTCTTTTTATTGCATCGAGTTGTTGTATCGGAAAGTTACATTCGAGATCGAATTAGACCACGTCGCATCTTTGCTTAAATGGAAGGTATTAAATATTGGGTCGCAAACAATTACTCTTGAAGTACAACGTTGCAATCGATATTAGTAAAACACGACTAAATGAATACTCGCTGTAAGACATATTTATTAAATAAATTTATAAAAAAAAATATAAAAGGATTTATTCATTTAAAAAATATATTATAAAAGATTGATTTATTAAAAGATTGATTTATTAAAAGAAATTCTGAGCTAATCTTTTATAAAAATAGATTAGTTTTATGTAATTATATTTTTTTCTAAAGAAAAAAAATTTATAGAAAAAATTTATCTTGAATTATAAATACGTATGTGTGAACGAGAGCGCTTTTTAATGCAAAATAAAAAAGCACTTGTAACTGTGATTGCTGAGAGCGAAAGAATTACAGAGATTACGTTTTTAGAGAATAGAATCCGCGAAGGAATGGAAGTAATTAAAAATGTCAACACGAAATGGTATCATCATGAGACGGAGGCGGTTTTAAGCGCTTCATTAACAAGGATGGATGAGAAGAAATCTCCCGACAAAACCGTAAAACAAAGCACGAGTTTACTTATACTACCTTTACTTATACTATTTTGTAAACTCACGAACGCTGCGGTCGGACGAGTTTTGCGAGAGTTTCACAGTTCGATGAGTTGAGAAGCAATAACGGCCGTTTTAAAAGAAGAGTACGAGCGTAAAGTGAAATGAGAGAAGTAGATTAATTCTTTCGTTTAAACAACGCCCACAAATGCGGTTTCTGAATTCTTAATGCGTTTCAAACTAATTGCCAATAGTATTAATATACGTATATCTAAAAAAAATGTATCTAAAATATATTTAAAAAAAAATGATATATCTAAAAATAATTTATGTATGTATTCTTAAACACGCGATTATTCAAGTACAGTTAATTTTATATTTACTTCTGTAATTATCGTTGATAGAGTAGAATATTGTTAATAAGACATCATTATATAAATAAAGTTCTTTATTTTATAAAATCGTACGTATAAATCAAATTATTTTGTATATAAATCATTACATAAAGAATATAATATATATGAAATGTGCGAGCGTAAGTCTTTCTGATAATTAAGTTACATATGTAACATATGTAAACTTGCCTCAATTATATCGACTTCATAAAAGGTTTGCATTGTTTTATATGAAATTGATTGATAGAAAACGTCGATGTGTACGCAGCAAATATTGCTCGGGGACATATTCCAATTGCATTCGTGATCAACGTTGTCATAAATTTTATGAGAGGATAGTCCACTGTCTGTCCACCTTCCTTGCTCGAACTCCCGTATCCGTTGCATGTTCGCGCATCTATCAACGATTTAAGGGTCGTTACTAACCATAGGCGAACCGTGACCTATTACGATGCAGATTCGAGCTCGTTGCGGCCAAAGTAACTGGAATCCATTCAGGAAAATTTTGCGAGGGCACGAGTCCGCAATTTTAAACGTGCGTGTATGCTTATTAAAGGCACGTCGATTTATGTGTTATATTTATATTAAACTCTTGTACAAACGCTAACCGGCTAATATACCGTATCATATAATACAAATAAAATGCCTATATTAAACTTCTGTGGTTATTAGTACGTAATTTATACATTAATTAGCAAATTATAAAATTATAAAATTAATAAATTGTATAAGACGATACGATATGATTTGTAAATATGTAATTGGAAAGGCACTTATCAATAAAAATAAAGAGAGAGAGTTAATTGCATAGACATTTTACTAGTATTGGATTTATTCTTAAAAACTATTAACTTATTTTAATCATATCATAAAACTCAATAATAAATAACTTTTGAGCTATAATACTTTAAAGGTATAAAACTTATGCACACAGAGCATCTTTGATTCCATACCTCTAAAAACTATCCATTACCAAGTCTTATATCTGTGACATCTCTTATTCATCACATTATAAGCTATATGATATGTGAAAATTAACTCATTTCGCCAGGATCCATATATAGTATAACATTCTTCAATGGACTAATGTGACATTCAAATGCGAGAAGGGCAGAAATTTAATGTCTCGCCTTTCGCAGAAGAATGAGATGTTTGATCCCTCATTGAGTGCGCATTAACTTGACAACATTGAATGAGAACAATCAGAGTCGCTTCATGAATTGAGAAGAGAATATTACGAGTAAGATGTTTCAATTGTATCCATTCAAGCAGTATTAACTCGATATCGTGAAACATGAATAACCAATGTCATCATACGATTCGAAAGCGATGAGAGAGGAATGTTGAAAGCATAAGATGTTCCACCGGTCGCGCTCATTTATTGAGTAATAGCTAAATGCTGCGTGACTTCGCAGCAGCAAAGGATGGAAATGTTAGGTGCAAGATATTTCGCTTAATTCAGGGAGAATATTAACTTGAATTGCCAGTACACGAAAACAAGCTGTATTGTAACTTGTTGAAAGAGGGAAGGTATAGAGAGAATGTAGAACAGAATGTAGGAGATGGAACACGCAGAACTTCTAACGTACTGATACAACGCAATTTCGCGTGAGCAATGGTACCTTTATACCTGAGAAAAAAGTTTTGATTATACTAACAAGCAGTACAAATAAAATGCATTCTAATTATACTAATCAGAATGGTTATTGTAATTGAATTTCTGCACGAAAAGAGTGATTTTGCTGAAATAATTCAATAAAATTATTTTCAAATGTGTATCTATCTAAGTCCAGATTTATAATAGGTGTTAACCCTTAAATCGTAAGAAATTAATCAAAACTACAGTCGAATGCGAGGAGAATAATTGATTGTAATTCGTCCATTTCTTATAGCTTAAGCTTAAAAATCTATTGTAGATCCGAGATAAAGGATCCTGTACTAATCGTATGGAAAATTAAGTCCCAATGAAATTATTATTTTTTCATATAATATAACTTTCAATGTGATAAAAAAAGGATGTCATGAACATAAAGCTCAATAATTAATCGATAACTTTCGAGCTATGATATATCAAAGGTATAAAACTTGTGCTCACAGAGCATCTTTGATTCACTATAGCTTAAAAACTATCCATTATCCATTATCGAGTCTGTCTTCTATCTTTTATCACATTATAAGCTACATGATATATGAAAACTAACATATATCGCTAAGATCCAATTATAATTAACGCAGAGTCCTTTTATTTTAGCAATTTAATTTTAGCAAAATTGTTTTTTTCCGTATACTTATCTCAACTGAAATGTTTCATAGAAAATTGTCTTTGAATATCTGATTTGCATTTTTCTGACTGAATCTATCAGATTTCCAGTTTATGCAATCAGATTTCTTTTTCGTTTAATAGACATTTATAAACGGAAATCTATAAATTCAATAAATTTACGAATAAACCCCTTACGTACAAACCTATACTTACTTGTCGCTACACGCCGTGGGACATTTCGCGCGATCAACTTCAAGCGCTTACGTCGTCGTTCTCCCCACGACCTCGAAGATAAAGTACTAAAGGGAAGTTAAGCTCCTTATCGTACGGACCAGAACGCCGGTCGCGGCTGGACCGATCTTCGGTCCGGTGAATCCAGGATTCTTTCTCAGACCAACGATTTTGCGAATGAATTCGGCCGAATTCATCTCCATTGCGACGGCGGCGGTCGTTCCGACGGCACAAAACTCGGAATAGAGGTAGCGTTATTCGCAAATAGACGGTGACAGAGGAGGTCGCTTTTAAGTAAGTGGTATGCCCGCGAATGCCTAAACTTCTAGGCGCTTGTCGAATGGAAACGTCTGCCGAAACTTTTCCAATTTCTTGCGTCAAAGGGAATATCCGATAAACATGGCCGCTCCATCGTAATTAAAAGTACGCAAAGCCGCGGAGTCGCATATATATACTATGGAGACGAACGATGTGAAACCGCGGATCTACTTAAGCTTGCGGATCGACAGAGACGCGAGAAATTCGCAGCGGGGTTTCTTTAAGTTGCACGAGACAAATGTCTTATCGTTGTGCGATTGGACAATTTTCACGCGAACAACATCGATAGCAAGATATCAAGAAATATAAAATGATGAAATTATTATAATTACAATTTTTAGGCTGTGTTCGAGGAGCGCGCTATCGCATTCTTTTACGTCTAATAAACAATAAAGATATAATGATAAAATAGCGCCAATAGCGCGAATTCTGTACGCAATATCTAAATCGAATCTACGTACAATTGTTTCATTAAACTAATGTATTATGTTTAATATTTAGTATATTACTGTACGTTGAAATGCAACAAGTATAAATTACGAAATTATCATATAAAATCTATGTCATTTATATAAATCATATATATATAAATCTATATCATATATAATCGTATATAATTATGCATATAATCATATTTACTCTTTGGAGCTGACGTCAAAATTTATAACACAGACTACTGATGCTCTGAATCTGTGAGACTTATTTAATTTATGTCAATTAAAAAGCACTAATTAATTTCAAGAAACTAAAATGACGTAACTCGTATGAAAAAAAATTAATACAAGTATATTTTATTAAGAATACAAGGAAATATGGTGCGCTGAAAGTAAAGTTTTTAGTAAAGTTTTTTTTTAAAAGTGATAATTATAATAATAATTATAGTCACAAATACCAAAAATTTTTCTCTCAATGTGGAAAATACCAGAAAAGAGTACTTTGCGCTTTAAGTTCGACATCTAATAGCGACAGAGATTTATAATTACATGTGAACATACTGTAATGTTTCGCGTTCGATAAATTCACATTTTATTTTGTTATTGGTTATATATCATGGATTTTTATTAATTGTTTAGCCAAATATTCAAAGTTATATTTTTCTGGACTTTCTGGATTTTCTGAGACTATTAACTGGTTACCGTTATTCTCATTAATTCTTCAGACTCTCTGATTAAATTCCCTCTCTTCAATAATAATGTAAGGTCTAATAGATCTACTTCGAAATCAGCTTCGAAAAATAAAACTATTATCATATATAATTTATGTAAAAACGATCAGTGTAATTAAATCTGCTCATTGGATACTATATAGCTAGCATTGGATACTATACAGTCATTGATGATCTCATGTTATCAAAACGCAGTCATAAGAGCGACGGCAAAGTGAATCTGCAACGAATTAGCGTGTCGCGATAACAAAGGCACGATGAAAGACACAATAAATACACGATTCATCTGTGTAACGCATTATAAAGCATACATATAAACATGGACAATTGGATGAAGATAGTAAATGATGCACGCGGCGAATATTGTTTACGGATTTAATGGCGAGTTTTATAGTTTGATCGATGTGCGATGGATTAAACCGAATATGCGGATTTGATTCAAAGCGCGATTTGATATATATCGATTGCAAGCGACCGAGTGTTATTCATTATTTCCGCCAGATACATACGTATTCATTTTACGTTGGTTCTCAGATTGAAACGATCATTATATTACATGTGAACATACTGTAACGTTTCGCATTCGATAAATTTACATTTTGTTTTAGTGGATATATATTGTGAGTTTTTTATTAATTGTTCAACTAAATATTCAAAGTTATATTTTTCCATATTTTCTGAGATTATTAACTAAATACCGTTATTTCCATTAATTCTTCGAATTTGATAATGATTCTCTGGTTATGGTAGACCCCCCCTCTTTTCAATAATAAATTTCAAAAATGTTAAACTACTCAATTTTCTTAATGCTACATCTGCAAAAATTTGGATTATTCTTAAAATATACTTACAATTAGTATTCATTCTTTTTATATGACTTACGTATATTTGTCCCTTAAAATTAATTTTTAGTTTTAGGGCGGTGGCCAACTCTTAATCAGTTAATTTTAGGAGATCAATTTTTTAAATATCGAGAAGCAACAAAAAAAAATTTTTTTCATTGGTTTCATTGGATTTTTTACATTGGATTATAAAATACTTGGTGTAATATTAAAATTACAATCATTAAATATAAGTAATGTAGCTAGATAAATAAAATATTTATATCTTAATAATTTTTATAATTATTTTTATAATATATAATTTTTATAATATTTATTTCTTTTTTAATAAAATTAATTGATAAAATTAAATAATAATTAAACCTATTTCTGCGAGTTATATGTTGGCTTAATCGGAAATTGGTGAAAGCGATCTTCAATATACTAACAAACTTTATGTTAATTTATATGATGAATTGAGATAAATGGCGTCTCTTCTAAAATTCTTTCGGAACGTCTTTATAATGTAGAGAATCGAAAATCGGGATCTCCCGCAAAATTCGGAACGGTTGACTATTGATCCCAAGTACACGTGATTTTCCGATATTACTATACATGATGAGTCGTCCTAAGTTAATTTTCATAACTTTTACAAGTACACAAAAGTTGTGTGTACATATAGTTTAACGCCCTTAGAATATATTTGTAAAGTTGTCTATTAAAAAAAAGGAAAGAATAGAAACCATTATTTATTTAGGTGCTTCTTTTCAAAGAAAAAAAAATGCATAGGATACAACTGACCTAATTATACTAACAATAATTGTAGGATTATAATGTAGGATTAGTGTCTTTTAAGGAGATGCTGCAATTACCAAATTGTCGGGACATTCCAGATCGATATAAATTTCTGAATTTATTAAAAAGTCCTTTTACAGAATTAAAGTAGACGCAAAATTGGGAGGTGTTGCAGTGGACTTTATATTATAATAAAATTGAAAAAAGTTAAAAACTTACATTTTTTTAAAAAATTCATAGAGCCGTCACCTCACGTAGATATTTCCTTAATACAAAAGTTTTATAGTTCATATGGACAAAACGATAAATACCCAGCGTTTTACGTGAACAAACAATACTGAGTTTATAAAATTAAAATTAAAAGCTTAAGAGTCGACAGGAGTGACAAACCAATTCATTTACACTTCATTTGTAGTGCAACTACATATCTGCGCTCTATCAGAGCTCTGATCTAGATATATTGTCTAGATATATTGTCTTTTACAAGAAGTATTTTGTCATAAAACTCATTTTGGCTCATATTTTATGAAACTATAACGAAGCTTATTAAAAATATCAAATTTTACAATTTCATTCTTAAAAATATTTTAATAAATATAATAATGCACTCTTTATTTACGGTACAAGTATATATTTTTGTGCTATTATTATATGTTTTATCTCCAAAAAGTAATATCACGTTAAAACCTTTTGGTTTCTTTTATGAAGCTGCGAAGGCATACAGAACCGAATTTTGCAAATTTGATTTTTGAAAATTTTTATTAATGAAATTATATGTACACCTTTTTATTAACTGCATTATTATACACATCAAATAAAATAACAGAACAAATTTTTATTTTGCTCTTTTCCAAAAAAATCGTTCTAACCTTCGAGCCTTCAGGAACCTTTTCTGATTACGAATATCGCAATTAACGCGATTCATTAGTAATACATATCCAATATTTTAAACATAATTTCAGCATAAAGAAATTGATCGTCTTCGACTAAGAGTTTCCACAATCTCTCCTGTCGACCTTTAAAAAGAAAGATTTTTATTGATCTGCAAATTACGTGTATAAGAATGCTGAGCGAAGACTCAAAATGATAAAATAATAAATAAACAAAGCAATCATTTATTACGTTTACACGGTTTACATCGATGTTATGAAACTGGCCAATCATAGCCATTTTTCAGAAGAATGAAATGACTGTGATTGGTCAGTTTTCTAACATCGATGTTATAACTTCAGCGTAAAGAGATGACATTGCAATATGTTAAATAAGGACAGAGAGGATGTAAGCATTGGTGGAGTGAAACAATAATGTAAGAAATGAATAAAAAATCTCACTATTATCAATTTTTTGAGATTAAAAAATCTGTACTATCATAACATTAATTAAATTCGACCGTCACTTCAGCATCCCATTAATTGAGAAATGAATCTTAGACATAACGTCAGTAACTGCAGTGTTACAGATTTTGGCGTTAACTCCGGAGGATTAATTTCCCACTATCAAATAAAATAAGTTTAAAAGTTCTACCAAAGCAAATTCAATTTGACGTAACACACAGAATGAAAATTTATTCGTACCCGCGTTCGCGGAATGTAATCAAGTCGATAATATTATCGAGATAAATTCGCGATCGATCCGCTCACAATAGGATCTACTATCGACTAAGGATCGGTTGGCAATTCTCTCGAAGTTTTATCAGGACTAGGCAGCGATGAGAGCGCGGTTTTCGCGTATATACATCGCAATAATAATAATGGCGCAGGATTTATTGCATTTTTCGGTTGCACAACAATGCCGAGGGCAGGACACGAGCAAGCAAGTATAATAGTTTCCATCCATATTGACGCGTGCGAACTTATGCAGAATGTTCGTGTCTGTGGTAACACACTTTTAGTTTGGATCTTCGACAATAGCTAACGTCAAAAATATTGCTTTCAATAACGCGAGGATGGAGGACATTTCCCGTCCGATCGGTCCCCTTCAATCGAAAGGAGCTCTAACAAACGAGCTTTTGCGTTCGTGAGAGCTACAATATCATTGGCCTAGGGCGTAAATGCGAACGTATGCACACATGCGCGTGCGCGTGCATGCGTATGTGTGCATGTTCCTTTGCCTTGCAAATTTCACGAATTCGGCCATGCGTACACGAGTCGTATGTCAACGAGCTCACATTAGAGTCGCTGAAAACGATATCGTGTCACTCGGAATTATATTATTACGAACCGGGAATCATTTTTTGCATAGCACTGCCTTTGGTCTGCATGCAATTGGACAAAATCCGGTCATGCATGAACGCATACGATGAATGTGTCAGTAAGCTATCAGCAATTCGATCCATCGTTCAGGGGAATTTGAATTTCTTCAAGAAAAATTATTTTTCTCGACAGAAAGAAAATTTGTAATAAATCCGACAGTTCTAAATTGAAATCCTATTTCATGTCACAATTGATGAGAAATATAATAATATTTAAAAGATAATGATGCTTCGTGTAAAAATTAAAACATTTTTGAATTCATTGCAGTGTTTAAAAATTCTTATTATTATAATTATTTATTTAACGATTAATTTAGGTGCTATCAATGGCAGCATTACAAAAAACAGCTTCGTAACTGTAAAATCTTTAGTATGATTTGTTTATATATTTATATATTCAGTGAGAAACTAAGGTTAAGATTAATCATATTAAAGAATTTTGCGACAGTTGCTTTTTTGTTGAATACAGCCGATGTTTCAGCATATTTAGAATCATGCGTTTTAAAACTGGCTATTCAGCGCATTAAAGTATCTAAAAATTTAGATAGATAGAGATATGAAAATAATTTTATTGGATCAAAATCAATATGTAAGACGTTCAAACTGATTGCTGGAATAACTTTTGCTTTACTCATCATGCTTGAGTTTCCTATAATTATTTCGAGGTTTTAACAAAATTATTTTTAGATGTATCTGTATCTATTTAAACTTTAAATAAAATCATTTTTCAGCAAAATCTTCCTGCGGAAAAATATTATTAGATATCAAGATATCCAGCGGTCCTTGATTCCTCTATTTATTTAAAACATTTTAAAATATTTTCCATTTGGAAAAGGTAAAAGAATGACATTTTCTCACGCAAATTTTATCTCGCGAAGATTAATGTATGGATTTGATTTCATTTCATTTGAGTTTTAGAAAAAGGTGAAAGAATTACACTAGTTTATAGTAAAAAATTACTTTGAATCGGACTAACAATAAATATTTCTTATAGATTTTTTAATGATGAAAACATGCGCGCATAATATTGCAAGCCAAAAAATTCCAACACGTTAGGTTTCCAAGATAATTAAGGTTTAATCCAAAAATTTCTGATAATATTTGATATTTTTTTTTGTCAACAAGATTAATGTTATCTTGAAATTTGTATTAAAAGCATAAATGATTGTTTATCTTCTATAAAGTTCATTTTTTATTTCATTGCATTATTTTTTGGACATGTTATAAAGGATTCAAATGTAGAATCTTCTTAACAATAAGATGGCAAATTTTCCATCTATGAAGAACAATTTCTTGTTTGTGGCTTTATTGTTACACAGACTATACAACTTTTGCCAGAAACATTTTTTAATGTTTTTTCCATGAGCATTTAATGAAACTTTATGTGTAAATATATATGTATGTACATATGTACATGTACACATAACGGAATCTATAACGGTGAATTGTAGTGTATATCGGTAGTCACAAACTAGAAATTATAAGTATAGGTATATAACTTCATCATTGTATACGAAGCTACTTTATTAAAAAATACTCTGTATTTAAATCTATCATAACATAGCTGAAAAGTAAGACATTAAAATAAAAAAGTGCATTTTATAAGGGATGAACATACATTCGTTACTTCTGATCAGAATTTCAAAATATCTTTTTTTTTTTTACAAAAAAGTCAAATATCACAAAAAAATCGTTTTTACACATCAAATCTTAATTATTCTGGAAACCTGACGTACTAGTAGTAAAATTTGACTTGCGGCATCGTTGTCGGCATCTAAAAATCTATATGAAATATAGATTTTTACAGATACATCATGTGTGGATAAAAGTAATTGAAAAAAAAAAAACATTTTTTGGTAAACTAGTAATATGTTATTTTCTCACGCTATTTTCATCTCGTAAAAATGATATACGATTTATAATGTCTTAATAGCCGTCGGTCGATGAAGTTTTTATCGTCTGAACAATGTAAATTCCAAAGTATCGAATCCTACAGAGCGTTGCATGTTGCGCGTCATTAGTCGCGCCGAACACGAGAGTTTCTCGTTACCGAATCAGCGGGTTCTAATCTCTTCGTCATGCGAAAAAAGCGTGTCTTGATCGAACACCGGACAACGCGATGCGTTGTCACTGCATGGCATATGGGTTTTTGCACAAACTGTTCGTATAAGCCTATCGATCTAGAACGCGACTCGATCAAACTAACGGCGCTTTTATCGAAAACCTAGAAAATCTTCATTAATCCTGGACACGTTTTTTTTTTTGAGCGAGACTTGGTTGTTTGCACGGCAATCACAAAGCAGAAATGTAAGTGACATATGTATAACATATATTCCATATTTTGCTCAGTGCAATGTGTTTGCCATAATAATTATCTTGTTATATGAGTGCATCGGGTTGAAATTAAAAATTCTGGACCATTTCTCAAAAAGTCCGGACCAAACTGCAACAAAATGTAATTCGACTATAAAATCACGTTCTGTAATTATAACAGATTTTACACGACATATCGGCCATTAATTAAACATCCGATAAATGATTGGAAAGAACTGGAATTTACGTCAACGCAAAATGAGAAATGTGCAGCCGCATTTAGCACTGCGGCAAAACGCGGCAAGATTACAAACCATTGTATCGTATTGTAGCAGATATCAAATTAAAGCTCTACGATAACTTACGTGGAAGCCTCGATGTTGGCACAGCTGCAAGATGTAACCTCGTCGTTTCGATTTTACGATCGCAAATCATGCGCATCGGAGAACAAGTTTACGCACTACTTTTTTTTTTACAAATCCCAGTTAACTGAATGTTGATTTAATAAATTTTGCGAAGCTCTCCACGGTTTTATCATCAGAATTGAATACGGATATTTTGCTGAAGTATCTAAAAATTTAGCCGGATACAGATAATCTGAAAATAATTTTATTTGAACCGTCAAAATAATTATGTCATTATAAGGATGCTCAAACTGATTACTAGAATGTTAAAATTTCTTTTGCAAAATTGTCATTAACGTTTATATCCTATACGCAAAAAAAGAACTTAGTAATATCAGCTAAATATCAGTTGCTGATTCAAATTTTGCTATTATTGATTAAAAGTTGGATATTAAAGATAAAATACATTTGCTGTCGATATCCAATTTTATTAGTTAAAATTAAAAGCGTACTTAACATGAATAGCTAAGTAAGCAACTATATTCGTTACTATCTTAGCCACGTAATCAAACATTCCATTCGCAATTGTTTCTGGAATGTTGCCTGTTACCACTTTACTCTAGAAGAGAATGTTTTTCGCTGCACCTAAATTTTAGCAGTTAATAAATTGAGTTAATGTCGTTGCTATCAAATTATTAATTTGATAGGAACGATATAATTATTCTTATTATAAGGATACGTTTTAATCACACAATTCTATTTTAGCTGCGCTGACTAATCTTTTCTCTGCGTGTACATAATTATTTTGATGGTTCAACAAAATTATTTTTAGAGAGAGCTGTATAGTTAAATTTTTAATTACTTTTTTCTTGAATTACATTACTTATGAAGTAATGTAATTCAAGTAATAAAGAAAAAAATATAAGTACTAATTATGATTACTCGAGTATGTAATCTTGGATATAATCATTATGGTAATCATTGGTTCGACTATATAGAGCGCATTTTTTTTAACGAATCGAAAGGCGTGGTTGAAAATTGCTGTGGCAAAGTGCCTCAGGTCATGTCTATCGGGTAGAGCAATTTCGTCGATTCGTGGCACGAAGAGAGAGAGAGTGGAGTAAGAGGATCGGGTGATGGAAAGATACGGGGAAAGAGAGCCAGACGAGGTGCCGCGCGCGCGAGGAGACCAGAGGCGAATGGGAGATATAGAAACGAGAACTGTCACGGACAAACCTTCGGTCAATTATAAGTTGCTTCGGGACGTGCTTCGTTTACGAAAATCATTCGGTACATTCTTAAACCGAGACGTAGATAAGGCTGTTCGTTGTACATTGAAACGCAAAAGGTTGCACGAGGGAAGGTGTCAGCTACGATTACGCAAACGGTCGCAATGGTGCAAGCTCGAAAAGACTTCACTTGCCAATCCCCACCTCCATTAAGGCATATAAAACATGAAAAGTATATCTCGTCTTCAATTATCTAATATTTTCAAATAATTCATATATTATAGAAAGGTTAGGGATGAAGTTTTTCTTTATGTTTGGAGGACAGTGGTCAAATTATTTTCATTATATCAGATCACCAGCAAATATAACGTGTGTGATCATCAACTTTATGCCATTTATTAATTAATTTATATTTTATTATGTAATATACAATACCTGAATAATTTTATAATGGGAACTACGGTATAATTATAAGCAAGAAGTATAATTATAAACAAGACTACTCAGATATTCTATTACATGATAAAATATCTTAATAAATTGTATTAAATTACATTAATAAAATATCTAAATTACTTAATGAATAACATGGAGTTCATTGTAATCACGCGTTGTAATTACTGGTAATCTGATAATGATAATAATATAAAGAATAACTTGTATTAAAATATGATATTTCAGGCATAAAAGTCTTGCAGAAGAATAGATATAATATTGATTGTGCTCTGAGAACTCTCAAATAGAAATAACTGAGGAGGCAAAAAGAAATAAGTTCGACGACGACATCTTTATCGGACATTATTATCACACTTAGCAATATAAAACGATGTACGAGAAATACAGTGTTGATTTTTCGTATGTCATTTTCGAAAAAATTTAAGTAATCGTTCCGTCGAATTGCTTCTTCCGAAAGTTCTGGGAGGCAAACGGTTAACGTAAACGTGATTTTATCTAAAAGCTCGATATCAAGCAATACAAAAAAGGAATGAAATTACCGATCTATCAAACTATCGAATAACCGCGTAGAATCGATTTCGTTGATGCTGCAGCACTCCGCAAATTTCATCGATATCCTATGTTTCTCTTCTTACTTGATATTACTTCGCAACTAAACGACGAACTTAAGATCTTATAGGAAGAGCGAAGAGAGAGAGAGAGAGAGAGAGAGAGAGAGAGAGAGCGAATCTTTCTGAATCGCTGAAGATCACTGTTATATTCTGCCTTCTAGTGAAATCTCTGCATGAAGATTTTATTAGTCACGATAGAATTGAAAAG
>Ga0157364_1003573_pt1 | contig 15115 bp, 4 predicted proteins | sample AttsexASBM2_FD_111476 | JGI IMG/M metagenome (GOLD analysis project Ga0157364, IMG submission 111476) | Fungus gardens microbial communities from leaf cutter ant in Ribeirão Preto, State of São Paulo, Brazil - Atta sexdens ASBM2 | ecosystem: Host-associated > Fungi > Mycelium > Unclassified ... | reverse complement strand
TCTCTCTCTCTCTCTCTCTCTCTCTCTCTCTCTCTTTCTCTCTTTCTTGAGAAAGAGATTCTCATCGCTGTCCGCGAGAGCCACCAGTTTTCTACTGCCGTCATGTTGACTTCAGCGCAGTTCGCATTAAGATCATTAATGATGCGATTAAAATTTATGCTGCAGAAAATTTGTACCCGACTGGGTGTACGCTCGTGATCAGATCGCAACCGGAATCCGACTGGTTTATTTCCTTCAATCGTAATCGATGGGCATTGATATCTTGAAATGGGAAACGATCCGAATGAACCGAACCAGTCATAAATTCTCATTGGAGATAAATATTGTAATTACTTGGTACTTATTAGGATCTTACTATGGGCGAACATTAGAGTTAAGAACTGAGTAGATTTGTTATATTAAATTGAAGCTGCACTATAAAAAATTACATAAAAAATTGCGTTAACATTAGACAATTTATGGCGGGAATATTTAAGATTGTGTATTTTTACAAAAAATAGTACATTTATCTCTAATTATATAAGTATAAATAGTCGAAAAATTATAGTAGTATATTCTGTAATCTTCATGTAAATGTACAAATTCGTGTAACATGTATAACACAATAATAACATTACACATATTTACATTTGCATTTTATGTTCATATCAATATCATAGCTTGAGAAAAATTGTACGTAATTTGTTGATAAATTATTACGTAAATTTATAAACTTAATTTCAATTGTAAATTCATTTTCATAATTTCAAAACATTTTTGCAAATTATTTAATTAATTGTCATAAAGAAGAGAAAGAGAATAATTGTATTTCGCAGGCATATTTATAAAAAAAAGATTAGAACATATGATTGTATTGTAATTTTTTTATAATAAATATAGAAAAAGAGAACGGAAATATATCTCTAAAAATTACATTTTTTTCAATGTCAACGATTAATCATCGATAAGCGATACACAAATTGAGTATTTTATTTTCTCCTTTAATTGTTAATATTCTTTCGTGAAGGTTAAAAGCTAGTTAACGATCTCAGCTTCTTTTTGCTGTAACTATGTTTTGCCGAGTTTTCTTTTTCATTTTGGATTCGTAAATATCTTCTCCTCGGTAAAAGTGAAGACGGCGGAAAAAGCTCTCGGTTAACCAGCTCTTCGCACGCCGAGCCGCTAACAATGTTGAACGGCGATCAGCCGCGAAGTCGACCGGATGCGAGTATCTACTCACTCTCGTCTGACTGACTGCAATCTCTCCAGTTCTCTCAATACTTGATTTATAGTGCGCGCGGCTTTTTGCTCTTATCGTACATTACCCATCTCGTGAACGTCGGAAGAGAGGCCACCGGTCTTCTCTACGAGTATACAGGATGTTACCACCTTCTGAATAGATTTTCCATCGAAAAATGTTTTATTTGCTTAAGGAAACTATGCAAATAACAATATATGTTTAAACATTTATCTCTCGTTTCAATCACTTTTATTATCGGTATTTTCATCAATTGAAATTACATCAATAATCATAGAAATAATAAGGCAAAAAAATGAGCAAAATTATATAGTGTTTAAAATAATTTATTTCAATAATAATTTATTTTAATAAGTCCATGAAATTGAAATATAGTAAATATATAATAAATTAATTTAACGGATTCCGAATAATAAACGTAACATCTTAATAATTATTTAAATAATCATACCATATGTTTGGATAATGTCATCAAAAGACTCGATTGCACGATAAGTTTTATTATGAGTAATAGATAATCGTCGAATTAATTATTCAGGCAAAAATATTTTTTAACATTACAAGGATAAAATCACGAAGTTATGGCCAAAGAAGGAACACCCTGTATACGCTGCGCAGATGAGCGAAACGGAGCGAATGGATGGACGTTATGGATCGGGCGGTGTGCACCCCGAAAAAAAAGGAGTGAAAAAAAATCTCTACCGCCGCGGTATCCGTTCATCTCCTTAATCACGGCGGGGCCCGTGTTCGGCCTCGAGGGGTCTGTTCCGTTTCGCTCTCTCTTTCTCTCGTGCGGCGAAATAAATAAGCTAGCCGCGAATGCGCTCGTTCGTGCACAATGCGCCGCCATTTGTCTCGGCGGGTTCGTTTATTTGGCGCTTATTAATTTCAACAACGGGGTCCAGCGCGAGACCCCCGGTGATTAAGCGGGCCCGGGGCATCGCGAACGAAGCACGCCGGACTTATATCGTATCGCGGAGATTTCGTCGGGTCCTTTTCTCCGGGGATCCGCCGCCAAAAACCCTTTGGATTCGTGCGGTTTCACTCGCGTGTGGAATTTATGGTGACGTCCTCGGCGGGAGCTCGACGGTAGCAAGTTTCGACGTCGGTCTCGTTTAAATTATAAATGGAATAAATGATTATGTTGTTTGGAATGTAATTTCGATCTAGGTTCAGATTATTCTAGTTTTCAATTAGTTCACCGTCACACCCTTTGATATTTTTTACATGGAAAGAACAATTTTGCTGAAGTATGTAAAAATTTAGATTGATACAGACCTGAAAATAATTTTATTGGAAAATTATTTTATTATAAAAATATTTCTTTCTTCAGAGAACTTTTTGCACTTTTTGAGACATCTCTGTTAGAATAAATTCCGCACGCTTTTGAACACCTTCAATATGTACCAAATTTGTATCAGAACGAGCGCTCGTATATGAATAGATCGAAGCTATTCGTACACATTTATATGCGTTGAAAGTTCTATTGTATCATAGTCTGTGGCAGACATTTGTTTTAATTTTCAATTTCGCAAGATAAAAAAAAGTGATTTTATAATATTTTTCTCTTCAAACGGAAAGAATTCGTCATTTTTATGAACACATTTATATTGCTTATGATTATATTTTTCATAACAAGACGAAATTAAAGAGAAATATGTTTTTCATATTAAATGTATTTTCTGTTAGTATATGTTTGAATGATACTCAAAATCCACGATTGGAATGAGAAGATTTGCTAATCGTTGACATCCATTATTATTGATTAATAGACTGTATTTTTCAGATTCGTCATACATCTTTCATTAATCATAGCGAGTACGATGAAGCCGAAGTAACATTGAAGTAATATAAATAATGATGAAGTTCGAATAAGATTAATGTAGGTTCATGGATAAACAGTTTGTTTAATTAAGCTTATAGTACTTTTGTTTTGAAACAATGAACTTTGTTTTCAGAGTGAATGATTTTAAGCCTATTCTACAATCTGCTCTTTGTTTCCTGCTTCTTGTTTTTTATCTTTTATTTTTTTCTTCTTTGCAACCGTTTTATCAACGATTGTATTTTTTGCTACGCATTTCTTGTTTCTTTCGAAGTTCGTTAACTTTTATCTCGGGCGATATAAAATGAAAAACCGGATGAAACAAAAAGACAAGATGTAAAAAATAACAAAAGGCAAGAAACAGGAAACAAAAACATTGTAGAACAGGTTTTAGAATATTGAAAAACATAATATAATGTAAATACGTCGAGAGTCCAAATTGATAACTTTTTAAAATAGATTATTCGTTAAAAATATACACGGTTCGAGTTTTAAAGAAGAGTTTGATGAACCATGGCGGTAGAAGAATTTCTGCACAGGATAAGGATAAGAGAAGGTAAGGGAGGGAAAGATTCGGGGAGGTACATGCACTTCGTTATCGATCTTCGGGTTATTTTTTTCAACCTTTCCACACCCACGTAACTACGGAGGAATAATCTTACCAATCATTGCCATTAAGAGCCTTACACGATACGATTTACGTTCCGATGTGGCGTATTTTATTTTAGCCGGATGGTTTAACGTTAAGAGGATGTAAGTGTCGAAAATGTAATTTAAGCAGACAAATGACGGTCCAGGCATGATATATTAATGGTTATAAGATATTTTCACGAACATGCCGTGAAATATGTCATTTATATAATCATCTTATTTTTTATTTGCTTAATAGCTCAGTTACATCTAAAAAACGTGTACGTTTCATTAATTAATTTTATTTTATTTGTATACATTTAAAAATTGATTTAACATTGAATTTATTTATTGAAGAATTTATCAAACTTTTGCTATTTATTGTAGATTTAATTTTTACATTTTTGTCTTTATATATGAAAAATGAATTTTTTTTAATAAATTAAAAAAGTGCATTAATAGATTACATTGGTAGAAAAATTAAAAGTGCAAATATTATAAAAAAGAATTAGAATATAGTTTCAAAATTCGTTATATTACTAAATTAATTTAATTTTTTATTTATAAATGTCCCAAAATAATTAAAAAAATTATAAAAATTCACAGCAATTTTATATCGGACGATCGATTTATAATATAAATTTTAATATATAAATAATATTATATATATTATTATATAATATAAATTTTTTGTATATTCATATATCGCGCATTTTTTAAAATATGAAAATTTTATATATAATATTTTATATATAATATTAAGAAATCGTAAAACGACTCTATTCTTACTTCACCTGCCTGTAAAACTTCGAGCAGACTCAATTCATCTTCATGAGACAGCTGAGTTTTTTCGCTGATAAGTGAAACGTTCGAATGGATTATTATCCGATAACTCGTCGCCACATGACAGGATGTAACTGATAACAATAACGTACACGCGTCGCAATACTAAAACGTCTGCCGCAGGCGGATAATGAAAGTGCCGTGTCGTGAATTTGAATTTATAGCCGCGGGTCGCTTGCATGTCGCCCATAATCCATAAGGAACCGACTGGTCGAGTGTTGTTTCCACTTCTCACCTGCAATTGCATCGACACGTTCCTGTCATTGCAAGTGCTATATACGCGATCGTTAATCCGCTGATGTATAATCGGAGAAGATTTTCTACAGTCAGAAATCACGCATTGCAACAGACTGTTATAAAGTACAATGAGTACATGCTTGGATAGTAAGATTTTTTAAATTCGTAATCAATTCTAAATTAAAGACTTTCTAAACCAAATAAATCTAAAAAGTTAGTTTTTAAAAAATGAAGAAAATTTCCCTTTTTCAAAGTTCATTATATAAATTCTGTTCATTGCATAAATATACTATTTTTTAACAACTTTGTGAATTAATTGACTGTAACGATTTGTTTTACTTTTTTTTTACTACCCTGATGAAGACTAGAAAGTAATTGAAACATACGTATTTTATCATATGACAAAATCAATTAACATGATTACGAAATTTCATTCTTCATTCAGATTAAAAATGATTCTAAAAAACTGTAACTTAAATTGTAAGACTGAATAGAAATAAAAAAATTTATTGTAAGATACTTAATACCGAATTCCTAATAGGTATATTTAAATTGAGCCCAAGAAGAATACTTTAAACTACAAGAAACCTAAGGTACATTATAAAGTCAATTGGTCAGTAATGTTGTTCTGTGTTTTCTTCATGCTCTTTTCGCATGTCTTCCATTTTTGCTGTGTTTTACGATTATTAGCATATAATAAACTGCGGACGTTCAAAATTTATAGGACTGTATTTAATAAATATGCGTACGAATTTACGAAATATGAGTTTGCAAAACGTGATGTTTTCTCGAATTATATTAGAGATTCGTATAATAGTTTTAATACAAATATTATTTATTTCACGATAAATTGACGTAAACAATACAATTGATAATATAATATTTTTTACATTAAAAAATAAATGAGATAATAAATATTAACGAGATAATTAAAATTAATATCTAAATGTATGATAAAATAATAAAATAAGCAACGATATAGAATGCAAAATAAAAATAGTAATGACGATAATATGTTGAATTAAAAAATTTAAATCATTCAATAGCTTTAAATTGTAGCAAATTATTTGACTCTGTATTTTCTCGAGAAATGATTGTTGCGCACGATTGCGCGTAACAATCCACTTTCAGGGGCAAACGAAATCGCATAACATCTCGGCTTTTCGCGGTCGTCGGAGAAATTCGCATTTTTATGACTTGAATATGATTTGAGCGCACCATTTTATAGTAATAATCGCTTATCGTGGACAATATGGATTCGTGATAATTATTGCAATTATAACAACCATCAGTAAACAATATTTTCAGATCTGTATCTATTTTTAGATTGAAAAGAAGTTTTTTTAAATAGAAGTTGTAAATTAAGTAATATTAAAAAAGATCCAAGTATCTAGTTGTTCAAATATTTAAACTAGGTTTATAAAGTTTAATTACATTTACTTAGCTGCCTTCTCTCCCCACTTAACCAAATCTTAATAAATAAATTATATAATAATGCACTATTCATGCGCTTCCAAAATCCGCAAAAAAAATTTTTGCGCTCATTTTGTTGAAACAAAATTTTTGTGGGGAGGAGCGTTATCATAATTATAATTCACACGATTTTTAATTTTTCTCCTTTATTAAGAATCGGTTTGGTACTTACTCTTATTTACTCTTAATTAACATATGAAACTTATGAAATCTCATATTTCTCTTAAGTTACATATCAGAATTCATTTATGACATTTGATGGCGTTCGAAGTATAGAAATCACGATAAGATCTCAATTTTATGAATTTTGAAATGTAAAATACTAACGATAATTTTATTACACTGAAGAGGACCTGATGTGAAAAGGTCGAAATGTCTATATGTATGCATAATTGTTCGTCTACAATAAACATAAAAATATTATATATTAGCACGAACAACAAGTGGCTCCTTTGCATGCATTTTTACAATTTGATTATTTAGTAAAATAGTTCTTTCCACATACGATGCCTAATTTAAAAACATTAATGACCTTAATTTAAATATAATAATTAAATTAATAGTCATTATTATACTTACATTTAATATCGTATTTAGCGCGCACAACGTGAATGTTATTAGAAAGAATATATGCATTTTTAAAACGATATAAAAATTCTAGGAAATTCCATGCAGGAAATTCCAACGGGCGATATAAGTAAAGATTGACGATGTTGATTTATTCATTCTTGACAGGGAAATAGTTATTACTTAGAAGGCAAGAAGATTTTGCATAAATTACAGTTACCTTGCATTAGCATTGCCTTACTTTAGCGTCATTTATATTACATGATATGACCATGAAAGCAACCTTGAATATTTTCTTATTGTGCTTTACAATTAACTTAATTTTAATAATATATGATCCAAGATATCTGTCCTTATCAAAATATACATCTCTTATTTTATATATTATATATATATATATATATATATATATATATATATATACATATACATATATAATTTAAAACTTATTTTCTTAAATTCTTACTACGAAATTAAAACTACAGGCTTCAAAAGTAACATCATGCAGACATTATTTCATGCATAGTTGCTACTATAAACAAATTTAAATATAAATATATAATAATATAACATTTAAGTTTGTAAACATATAGTTTTAATTATTCGTTTTAAGCAGAAAATAAAATACAAATACGATGTTCTGGTATTTTTAATAATGCTTTATGATCCAGTGAAATATACTGAATTTTCTTATTGCTGGCATTAATGTTGCGATATTGTATGAACGCGGATAAACTTGATGCAGTTCTGGAAACGTACAAGAATTTGCATTGCGTAGCAATGCGTTTTTTCTGCTGGACATGTGATTTAGAAAATATGCGCGTAATCATATCTAATGTTATCGTAATGAGACTTTTAATTTACGAAGGCATTAAAAATGCCAAGCTGCATTGCAAGAACTATACTGCTACAATATTTTCGAAATATGATTATTCTTATATATGATTATTCTTTCTGTCTATGAAGATAGAATTTTAACATTTTATGAATTATTATACAGCATTGATCAAGAGTATAAAACACAAAATGATGTTATATATCTAACGAAAAATGAATTTAAAAAAACAGTTTTTATTAAAAAATAATTTTGAATAAATGACAATTTTAATATTTTGATAGTCTCCTCTAACTTTTTGTTATTGCTTTTTTCAAGAAAATATAATAAATTGTGCGTGATTTACACTTATGGCCAAGGCTAAAACTAATTTTAGAAATAATAGTGTTGTCTTATAGATATATTCTAAATTGTACATATATTTTGTTAAAGATTCCTTAATTACATTTCAATATTTACTACTGATAAAAATAACACACAGGCATCATCATTATTTTTTTTTAAGTTTCGCGAATAATCGATCACTGTTTTCAATTCGATTAAGTAATAATAATAAGTAGGATGTTATACGATAAAAGTTATAAAATTAATGGTGTAACAATCCTCTTATTAATCGGCATGCCCGTATTACGTGTGGGTGGAATGCAGGAAATATGGAAAGGTGAAGTGCGCAGCTGCGCAACAATATCGCGTGTAATATTATTAAGTATTATGGCGTTACACGATTGGTGCTCTTGACACTGTACACATACACACAATTACATATCGCTCATTTACAACAACAACATAACTAAAAACATTGTAGTTTTTTAGTTACTTGCGCGCGCGCGCGAGAAAGAACAGAAACATAAAAAAGTATACTTTTGTTCTTCTTAAATCAGTTACATCGAAATTGCATTTTAAAATTAAAAAAATTAACAAAATTTATTATTCAAAGTCTTCAAACTAATTTTCTAGAAAACTTCGTCTTTTGACTTGTATTGTTGTAACAAATGAGAATGATATATACACGGAAAGAACAATTTTGCTAAAGCATTCAAAAATTAAAAACAACTAAATGCAGATTTGAAAAATAATTTTATTGGACCATCAAAATAATTATGTAGGACGTTAAAGCTATCTACTAAAATGTCAAGACTTTTTGTGCAATATTGTTTATTATGCTCGAACGTTTTCCATAATTATTTTATTAAAGTATCAAAACAATTATAAAAGACTCAAGACTCATAATGAGTGATAATTTTTAAACAGAAGTGAGTATAAATTTTTAGATAGATACAGCGAAATAGTTCTTTCTATGTATCCACCTGTGTATCCTTCTGTGTATATTATGGAGGCATGTTGAAAGATAGTTGATTTAAATCCATCGTCGCAGACAAGAACGTCCAATAATCTCTGCAATAAGACCGATAATTACTATGGAAAATCGCGCGCTAGCGCATTGACATTCCGAGACGAAACGGCGATGAAAAGATAGAAGAAAAAAGCGAAAGATGCCGCCGTAAGCGAGATAAGACGATAGCGATCTTTTTCTTCTTTCACCCGCGCAGTAGTATATATTCGTCGCTGCAACATTTTACTGCATTATGCTAATCGGTCGTGGCGGACACCGCGCTGCAATTTCGCATTACCCGTGTGCTCACGGCGCGGTACAATCAACGAGCCAGAAATCATTACGCATGATCGCGTGGCTACAACAAATCCTGCAAAAATGTAAGCCGATATCTAAAAAACGCGTGTCGCAAAAAAAAGAAAATGCCGCGGCTAGAGTGGTTTGCACGTGATTCCTTCGAGAAGAAGCGAGATTCCGCTCGACAAAATGTTTTACAAAGATTTTTTTTTCGCGTTTCGGATCGATACCCGTTCGAAATGTGCACTTAGAAAAAATTTTGTTAGTGTGTGTTTTGGTAGCGAATTTCTATAAATATTTCCAGAATCAAGTCATACGATAATAGCAAAATTTATTTTGATCATTATATCAACTTATATATTTTTGTACACACAATCGAGCATTATTATTATTAAAAATTATCTTTGTTTCGTGAAACTGTGAAGTATTGTTTACTAAGAATATCGAAAGACGGAAAATATTTTACTTTTTATTTATATAAGTTGATTACAGTTTGAAAATTTGTTAAATTCACGTGTTTCAATTTTTCAAATTTTTGTGTTAACACAAGGTGAGTATGTTAGAAAGTAACACAAATATTATGTACAAAATTAACACACAAATATAACACTGATATAATTTGTAAGCAAATTGTAGCAGCATATTTTTCCAATAAAATTAACATTCATAATATAGTAAATTAACACATTTATTTATTTATGTTAGAATTTAAAATTACATTATTTTGTTTTATGTACACAAATGTTAGTTTGGAAGCTTGTTAATTAAAAAAATTTATATAGCAACAAATATCTAATTTTAAAATAGCTAATTTTAAAAAATTAGAGGAACAAATAACCGTAGTGATATATATCCTTAACAATGAAAAATGTCGACAAGTTGCAGATTGCAGCGCGCATCGGTTGCGCTCGACATATAAACCTCTCATGCGTTGCCATTCTTTATGTGCGGTGAATAATTACTTGATGCAACTTTGTAGGCGTGATTTACATTGTCGCTTGTCTGTGTGACGTATACTTCACGTCTATCTGACTCGTATTCGTTTCATATGATGAACTGTGAATATCTTAATGTGCCCTCTTTGTCTTACATGCAATAAAGAGTTTAGGAAACGCCCATCTAGAAATTTTAGATTTTTTTATTGCATCATTTACAAGATTATATTTTAGATATTTTATGTTGTTATATATGTAATCATTTATAGGATTACATTTCAGATATTACTGTAGGTATTTATAGCGTCACGTTTAAAGCAGCTCTCGCAGCGATGCATGCGGAAGAACATGCTAAATTTTGTCCAAAGCTGAAATCCCGTTCAACTCGTTTAATAAATTCGATTTATATAGAAAACACGTATATATCGCCAATTCGTTGTAGGAGTAACACTTACCGCTATAATAGTCGTAGAACCGGCTATAATAAAGTTCGCCATTAATTATCGCCGTCAAATTATAACTCTAAGTTTTAATTGCGCTTATAAAATTACATCCCGTGCGCGTTATTGCCGTGTGCAATATTCCCATATATTAAAATACTCTTCCGCGGTAGAAATTCTTAAGCGATGACGCTGTCGATATACGATGTATGCATCTGCAACATTGTGAGCCGGGTTTACAGACCGTATTGACCGTATTGAAACAGCAGTAAGGGAAATTCAAAGGATGTTGTGAGAAAGGTACATGTCATAAAGTTTCTACAATAAATAAATTCCCGTTACTTATATTTCAAATAATGTCATAAAATATTTCAGAATTTGTATTTAACTAAAAATGTTCAAATTCAGAAAAGCATTTGAAATAGTAATTTATAATCACAGCATAATTAATATTTTTTTAATAATAAGTAATTAAAGTAAATATTAAAATGTTGCTTGATATTATAATTTTTTAAATAAAATGTTATGGAAGATTTTTTTTTTATTGATCTTCGTAAAACTTAAAATTTTTGAGATTTTTTTTAAATGTGACCACATTATAATGATATATCGCAATTATTTATCACATTTATAATTATATAAATTTGAATCTCTGCACGGTTATTAAATATTCGACGTTCAAGATAATCGCGTCCATTTAGTTCGGACAAGCGTTACCCGCGTAGTTAATCCTACTACAGAACTTGCACATGCAATGTATGCACCCAACAGGACTTATCTATCTTCGTAACAACATTATGCTCCGAGCTTCGTATGTGTGTGCGCGTGCAGAACTCGCGTTTGAAGATCGCTACGCGTGATCGAATGAGGCATACGCACCTAATAAATCTATACATGTCTCGCATGAAAAACTATAATCATAGAGTCAGGCGATTGTGTGTGGTTTTAAAACTGTTCACAATATTCGCAGTTCGCGATAGCCGGAGGTAATTAAGATGCAATAAAATAGCAGTTCTTTTTTTCATTTGTTAACACTTTGTTGAACGCACATAAAACATTTAATTTTTGAAATTGAATTCTTAGATAATATAATTTTCTAACTATTTTTTTAATCTTCAACTATGAGAACTATATCATCTAAATTCTATTCCTGTTTGACAGAATGTAAGTGAACCTCCACAATTGTAATGATTGATAGCGGCTCTCTAAATTCTTTGGAGTGGAATTTCATTTTAAAGAGTGAAAGTTGCGTCAATCTTGAAAAAAAGAATGGCTCAATTATCAATCTTTAAGAATGAGATTTTTCATTTCAGAGTAACAATTCACTTTAAAAGTTTTAGAGAGAAAAATTTAAAATTTTTTTATCTACAATAGAGTTAGAGTTTTATAGTATCATTCATATAACTAAATATTTATTAAATATAAATATATTTATTTGATACAAGTAATGTTAATTTGATTTAACAATCTTTTATTTTATTGAACAAATATTTATTTACTGTAAGTAAATATTTAATTGGCAATATTGAACTAAATATTTATTAAAATTAACTATATTTTTTTTAGTGTAATACTACAGATTATATAATCATCAAAAAATTTTCGCTTTGGATCGGATTGGATTGGAAATGACTCGTTGCTATCGAGAGTTAAGAATATAATCTTATTATTACACATTATTTATAAGTTATGATAACAATTTATTATACTAATTTGCAAATTTGCATTTACTTTTGTTCCATTTTTTAATAAATTACATAGCAATTTATTTAATAGGAGAGAGAAAGAGAGAGAGAGAGAGAGAGAGAGAGAGAGAGAGAGAGAAAGAGAGAGAGAGAACGAGTTGAGATTTATCGAGAAATATGGCAACTCAGCTTCAATCGATTTTTTTTTAACGTCAATTTTAATTCAGCCGTGTTTTCAATAAAAACCGCAAACTTAGATTGATTTTTCTGGAATATGGATGTTACTGGTTTTCCATTATGTGTAGTCTCGCGTAATGATAGCGCAACATAGTGCCTCATAATGAAGCGGTGACGACGCGCGAGGGATGCAGTTTTATGATTGCAAATACCGGCTACAACTGCAAAACTCGCGCGTCGAGTTGTACCGCAGATGCCCGGTTGACCTGAGGCATATAACGGTTCTTGGTCGCGGCTTCCCGGTGGTTCCTCTTCGTTTTTTCGAATCTCGTTCGGCAAGATCTCACGGAGCCGTTTAAGCCAATTATTCGAGCCGGTTTGACCATTTCGTGCAGCGCAAAAAGGAATCCGGATGCACGCGTGCGTTTATCGATGATCTCGTGAAATATTCGGACTACTTGCAAAAAATCACCTCTGAGAAAGAGATCGCGATTATTCAGATTCGATAATGCGGTGATTTAATTAATATATCGTTAAATGCCACCATTGACAAGTGGAAGCAGTTAAACGCTTCGTAGAAAGTACCCCTTCCTGGCTCGCGTCGAAATATATTTAAAAATATTGATTTGTAAAACTATCATAAAGAAAAAATGAGAGGAAAATTCAAAAATTTTCGTATATTCCAATTTTAGTTATTTATTTTTTAAATTTATTTATTTTTTAAATCTTGGGTTTATTTTAAATAAGAAATTTAATTTATTTTAAATAAGAAAAATATAATTTTAACATAATTTAAATAGAAAGATACAATTTTTATTTATGTTATATGTTTTTTATGTTTTATATGTATCAAATAAGAAAGCTTCAGGAAATGAGTATTGCAAAATTATTTTTTCATATACAATAGGCTTCGATCAAATAGTTTAGTTTAAATTTGCATGAACAAATTTTTTATCTTATATTATCAAGATTGATGAATCGTATCTTAGATTGTCTTAGCATAGAATAACCGCAATTGATGATGGAATTGAAGCGAAGTCAATGGAGCGCTATAAATTATTCAGATCCATTTGGTAGCGACATTAACATGCAACATATAAAACACCGTTAAGGGCGAAGAAACTAATTAAGATTGCCAGAGGAACGAGAAACGCGATGTGAAGCAACGCCGAGAGAAATTCTAGCAGTTCAGCGCTCGCCGTTCATACAGAAGCAACCGCGAAACAAATCGTATTGATTAGATCGAGTCGTTACTTACTCGCAGCAGAATTTTAAAGAAAGTCTCGTTGTAGTTTACGCCCGCGCGAAGGAAAGCTTCGTGATTCAACTCAATTACCCCGTCGCTGTTTATCAGGATTTACCATGCGTTTCGCGTTGCATCGCGTGCACTTGCGCGCGTTATCTTTTTAATGAAATAATACAGAATTCAACAGGATTTTTGATCGAAAAATAACGAGAAATAAATAATAAAATGAAACGTAAAGAGAACAAGAAGAAATGAAAAGAGAAAAGAGAAAATGAATTGAGAAGCTTTTTAATATAATAGAAAGTTTTTTTTTCTATGAAAAAATGGCCAGATAAATTATTTCAAAATAGTGAAGTTTTGTTAAACTAAAATGTTTCTTAAAATGCCACGTACCATTGTACGTGTTTTATAATTACTACAATTTAATAATTTATAATTATTTCCGACTATATATTTTTTTTGTAAAATTATAAATATAATTAATAATAATTTATAAATATAATATAATAAGAATTATTATAACGGTAAAAACTATAATTATATTATCATGCAATTCTAGTGACAAACACACAATGCGAAGTTGATAACCTTGTATCGCTTTCTTGATAAATTAGCATAATAATTAGTTCGCGCGGAAAAATCACCATCGATCAGCCCGTCCTCTTCAGCCTTTGTCTCTTCACCTTTGCCTTGTTGAAAAAGAAAAAAATTTATTCACTAGTAATGAACGTGCCGTTTTAATTATTCGCGGACACGCTTAATCTCATACCGCACACTTCCCGTATGCCGCACAATTCCCAAGATGAATACCACGCCCCGTGCCATTAATGCATTCATTACACGCTGCGATTAGTAACGTAGTAGTAATCGATTTTTCGAGGAACATTTATTACATGAAAACAATTTTTAAAAAGGTGTCTGCTTTTTAAATTTATCATGGTGGGAAACAAAATAGTGACTACGTTTACAGGCTTTAGATGACATGACCAATGTACGCTAACTACTTTGTGCATATTCGCTAAAGGATATTGGGACATCCTACATCCATATGAATAATTATACTTGTCATATATGTGTATCTTTATATTAATGCAAGAATAGGAAAAATTAATGGAACCTACTCTCTACGGAGATTTGAATTCTTGAAATCACTCATCTTCATTTCTAGTGCTGTGTTACATCAACGACGCTCCATTGTTGACAACTATTCCGATCGTCTATACTTTTAAATAGAATCTTGGTTCTCCTTATTTTCCTGCATCAATACATAATTTATAATATATATATATATATATATTATTTAAAAATGCAGTATTTTATAAGACTTTAATTATTTTCATAATTATGTTAAACTACTT
>Ga0157364_1003572_pt1 | contig 15120 bp, 19 predicted proteins | sample AttsexASBM2_FD_111476 | JGI IMG/M metagenome (GOLD analysis project Ga0157364, IMG submission 111476) | Fungus gardens microbial communities from leaf cutter ant in Ribeirão Preto, State of São Paulo, Brazil - Atta sexdens ASBM2 | ecosystem: Host-associated > Fungi > Mycelium > Unclassified ... | reverse complement strand
TTTTTTTTTTAATTGACATTTATATCACTCGATAGAGCAACGTTTCAGCTTTAGATGCAAAAATTGATTATATTGTTCTATAAATAAAAAAAATATTTCGGATTAAAACTCTAAACATTGTTTAAATTTTTTATGTATAAAAATTTATAATTACAAGCATACTTATAATTAACCAGCTTTGCTCATCAGTTCTTCTTTTAATTTATATTATTGTTAACAAATATATTATTTTCTTATTTTATTAAACACCTAATTTTTGCGTTACAATGAAACTTATAATTGCATTTTAATTACTTAAAAAACAAAAAGAGTTTAGATTAATTTTATCATTATATGCTTTTCAAATTTTAGTATTGTAATAAGAAAACAATAACAAATAAAGTAAATAAATTGTAAAAATGTGTTTAATAAAAATAAAATGCTTGAAATACAATTTAATTGATATGTAGCTTATTTAAAATATATTATAAATATAATTGTAATTAATTAACACAATTGTAAAAATATAAAATATAATCTTACTGTTAATACTTTTAATAAACATTATGCGCATGTAAGATTGCAGACATAAATATTTCTAATGCACAATTTATGAATGTAGCACGATTATATGAATCAAGTATCGATTTATCATCTGAAGTTGAAAAATGAACGTATCACCCTCAGAAAAGTGAACGTATTACCTTCAGAACTATGTAGTATACATCCACTTTGTCAGGGGGCAGTAGTATGCGGCAGTATTTTGCAGTTACAGGTTTTGGTAAGGCATTATAAATAGTATGAGTATTCGCATATCTGCTATTTTTACTCCTTTCCCTACTCCTTGTTCTGTTCCCACTCCGCCACTGAACTAAGAAGGTTATGGTTGTTATAGGCTACGGTTGTTATAGATTATAGCTTCTAAGCTGTTGGAACCTTGTAACTTCATTTTTATATATTTCCGTTCATTTTTATACATTTCCGTATTTCGAAATTTTATCATAAGACTAAGAGACGAAAAGAAGGCTATAAAAAACTGAAATATTATAGGCAAAAAAATTTATAAAATGCCTTGTTGCAGTATGGTAAACTGTATTAATAGATCAGAAAAAAGTATTCGATTATTTAAATTTCCCGGATAATATTCGTCGCAATTTGTTGTATTGTTGTAAAATAAATACATGACTTGTGAATAAACATCACTACACTTCTTCGCAGATGAGAAATTTCAATCCTTTTCTTCAAATTGACATACATATTTAGTATTTTATTTAGAAATAATCTGAACATCAGACATTCTTCAGGTCCTGCACTAATATTACATAGATATTTACATAGATATTTTCATTGATTTTGAAAGCAAAAATGGAATGAAAGGAGCTACAAAATTTCAAGCAGCAAATACGAATCATAACTTGTAATGACTATAATCCGTCATAACTCAATGATGGAATGGGGACAGAGCAAGGAATGGGAAATAAAAATGGTGGACGCAAACATGGTAAGAAACAAGGTGCTTATGCGCAAGCATTTCTATTGACCGATAAGAAAGCGTGACAAGTTTCCGTCATCTTATAAAATATTAGCTAGTATTTGAAGCAAGTTGAGCAAGTTCTTAAAGAATGTATATATAAATATTTATTATAAATATATTTTGATAATACAAACATAAACGTAAACGGACAAAAGTAACAGGCAATAAATATGCAAAAAAATATAAATATATATTAAAATTATTTGGTAGTAACTCTACTCGTAAATATAGATATTTTTTTGTTATACTTTCTTTTATGATTTTCAGCCGAAATTTGTTTGTTAATTATTCACATTCTGATATAAGTTCGCGTACGAATTAAACATAATAATACTTCTCGTGGTATTGTCATATTTGTTATTTTTTCTTCTACTTTATCTGCAATTATTTAAAAAACTCCCTGGACTCTTCTAAATGAAGTTTCCATGATAATTTTAAAATTCTTTGTTCATTATTTTTTGCTACTTCTAATAATATATAATTCAGAAAAAGGACTTATCTTCTTTTTGAAATGTAGTTAATCCAGTCGTTTTGTGGATTACTATCATTTCAGTCGAAGTGCCTAAATAATTGTACTTGTTTGAAAATCTGGATATCACGTAACCGGCAATATATTTAAGTCCCTCTTCTTGAATAATGTCAATAGCATCTCCTAATTCTTCAACTTGGTTTAGTAATGCCAATTCTTGTAATAGAGGAATAAGTAAATGAATTAATATCTGTAAATAAAGTGTTGCATGCATAAATATAAAATCGTAAGAACTTTTCTCGACGGTAATTTATTCATTTATTTTTACAGTTAATCTAAAATATAAAGTGCAAATACAAAATAGATTGCATTACACTACTTAATATGTTATTATAAATAATTAATAACGATAATGATTAATAATTATAGTTGTTACAAAGTAAGTTTAATTATGAATATAAACGTTCTCATAAATATACAATATAATTACTCTACAATATAATTACATTACCGCTAAAATTAAATATATAATTTATTTTCAATAAAATAATAGTATATTAGAGATTAATTTATTTTCAATAAAAGAATAGCACATTTGAGACTTAAAATTACGAATTAATTACAATTGTATATTTACTAAATTAATGTACAATTATATTATTAAAATGTATCAAATTAATTAATTATTTAAATTTTCTTTATTTTTCAAAAGTAACTCTGGATTTTTCTGTGTCAGCTGCTTTAGCAATGTCATAAGAAACTTGCAATGAACCTTTACGATACAAAAACATATTAAAAAATTAATTATTGTATTACAATTAGGTATATTCACAATATTAAAAAATTAATGTTTAAAATAATAATAATATTTGTTCAGAAATTTAAAGTACTGTATATAATACGTGGAAAGTATAAATTTGAATTTCAATATTATTGATTATATAATATATAATTTATTGATTATTACAAAATATGTAATTTTTGGAATGTTTTGAAATTTTAATCAAAATAACATAGCTAAATAACATAAAATTAAAAAAAAAGAAAAAAATATTAGGTGTGGGAAAAAATTCATGGCGTTTTTCCCGTTATATCTAATGGGAAAAACGCCACGAACTTTTTCCCACATCTAATATATACATAAAACATAAGAAAAAAAACATATCAAAATTATCGTTTCTAGAACATGATATGACAGAACTCACTGAGCTCAATGTGCAGCAATTTGTATATAATGTGTCGCAGCATCTGTTCCTGTAAGCATATTTAATATTATTATATAAAACACACACAGTACTCTTTAAAAGTGAATCAATGCTATGACTAGTGCCACATATATTGTAAGAAAATCTCGGCGATCACCTGCTTAGGTGGAACGACACTGCCGCGCAGACTCAAATGAAGCCAATTAGCGATTGACAGATCACGCATGATCTGCGTATGCACGAATACTCCAGAACACGCGAGCAGTGCGAGCCGGAGCGAGCGTTGTAAGCGAATTGTGAAACAAATAAGTCATGCTTTTTTCGCGCTCCGTTAAATCTTGTATTACAGTATTACGTACAGTTGAGAATAAATGTGTTAGATGACTTGAACTCAAACAGTTATTCTGAATCGATCTTCTCTCCTTTTCTGACACGAATCTGTCGCTTCTGGTCGGCCGCGCTCGCCAGCGTGCTTCATTGGCGACGTCTCCGTGCTAGGCACAGAAGATCGAAGTGAAACTTTACAGTCATTAAAATTTCAGAAGTAGGATTCATCTTGTGTTACAATTCAGATAACTATCAATGTCAAATCCGCGTTGTAATCATGCCCTACCGCGATTTTCCGCATGAGTTAAGGTGCATGTTCATTCCCACGAGCATGCTCCTTTCGCGTGATTTCGCGCCGCAAGCCATGAGGTCGCACGTGCGTTGTTGTTGGTCCCTATGATCGAACAGTTCTTCCAGCACTTTGCTTTTAAAAAATCGCTCTATTCCGTAGGCATCGCGTGTTACAGTGTCTTGAGTGTCTTCGTCACTTTTTCTCATCAGCCCGTGGCATTTATCATGAATATAGATCGCCTTGATGAGATGTCCACCGAAGAATTCCGACAAGAAGCTGCACAACTTCAGCTGAAGATGACGGCTCAGGATAGGACATCCTTAATCGATGCTATTATAAGTCATTTCGAGCGGTTCCGTTCTGCCTTGCAGGAACCGACGAATAGATTCAGTAATCATTGAAGAGGTGACTCAGCTTTGAGGAATCGGGCAATAGGGCCATGATTTCCCCAGCTTTGCAGATAGCAGGCGCTATAAATTTTGCTCCGCGTGGGAGGCCTTTACGCAAGGTCTTGCCTCAATTACGGCTCAAATGGAGCAGCAACAGCAACTTCTTCAGCAAGTTCTCCATTCCGCAAGGTTCACGGACTCGCCAATGGTCGCGAACCAGCTCCGGGAACGGCAGGAATTCAGCCAGTGAATGAATATGCCTTGACAAGATATGCATCCGTCAGATCAGCATCCGTCAGATCTCCGGCGTTGTGAATCTCTTGGCGCCGCAAATTCCTAAGTTCGGTGATGCAGACTCGGAGAATGCGCAATTGTGAATTTAACGTGTGGACAAAATAGCACGTATCCACGGCGTGCCAGACGACGTGGTATTGCTAGCCGCGACCACTCGTCTAAAAAAGTAAAAAGTGTCCGGAGGTGATACGATTTCGGATCCGGCCCCATGATCGAATCATGGGCGGTCTTCCGCGAAGCGCTAATCAACCGGAAGAACAATGTTATTTCACGTGGCGATGCAGAGGATAGAAGCAAGGAAATGGAATCCGCAGAAGGAGTCTTTCCAAGAATACGCTATGGACAGACTGACGATCATGAGCGGTCTCTAATTATCGCCCAGAGATTCGATTTAATTATTAATTTCTGGAATCGGGAGTACATCCTTGCGGACAACTGCAGCCACTTTTAACGTGGATTCCGTCGATCATTTCCTCGATGAAATGTACCGGATCACATCCATCGGAGAAAAAATTAGTTCCAATCAAGTCAAAGTCTTCAGAAACCTGCTCAGCGTGCGGGAAAACAGATCATTCTGCCAAGACTTGTAAGATAAAGGGATGCTACATCTACTGCAAGGCGTCAAGCCATCTATGAGCGGAGTGTCTGAAATTGAGGAGAAAGGAGTAGCCGCCCATGATCAATACAGTGGCAGCAGTCCAGCCTACAGACGATTCCACGATAGCCTTGATACAGCTGCTACCAGTACGAACGTTTTAATTAAGGGTTCATCAATTAAAATTTCGAAATTGAATAATCGTAAATCACAATGCTTTGCTGAACATTGGAAATCCTATCTCTTTTGTAAATTTTAATGTCTAAATTTTGTCGAAAATTTTGAGATCCTTCACTTGAATCTTTCAAACGACCTCAACGTGTTTATAAAGCGTTGAATAATACGGTCATTGAAATTCAAGGTTTTGTAAATTCGCGTTTATGTTTAGAACAACTGCTGAATTCTTTGTTCCATGATAGATCTACATGTGCCGGATAATCCGTTGACAATAGACATGATCTTGGGACGTGACTTTCTCGATAAACATAATTTGTCTGCTACTTACATTCCGGGAAAATCCGTGGACGAAAACGCCGGACGCGAAAAAATAGAATTGTTTCCAACAGAACTGCTACAAATTGCCTCGTGTTACGAATCGGTAATCGGTTTGAGGATATAATTAACGAAATTTCCATTGACTTTGATTTGTCAATTAAATCCAAATTAAAACATTTACTGCTAGAATTAGACCAATCGTCGGTTACACTGGTAAAAGACGATTATTGCGTGCGAGTTAACCTCAAAGATACCTCCACGTATGCGGATGCCTCGGAAATTTGGGCGGAACGCAAGCAAATTACCGACAATCTGAGAAATTATCGACAATCTACAGTCGCGCGATATTATAAAAACGAGCATCTCACCTTATTGCGCGCGTATCGTGCTAATTTGCAAAAAAAAACGGAACCTGCGTCCATGCATCGATCTTCGGCCTTTAAACAATCGAATCGCAAAACAGAAGTACCCATTTCCGCTTACTATCTGTCGCGATTCGCAAATAAAGCAATCTTCACTCTTCTCGACATGAAAGATGATTTTCAGCAAATTAAAGTGCATCCAGATGACACAAAGTGTCATCTATTTCTCTTTTGCAACACCTGACGGGCAATTCGAATACAACAGGTTACCGTTCGGGTTCTGCGATGCGTTCGCCGAATTTCAGAAAACGTCTCGTACAAATCCTTCAACTGTTTATTAGAACAGATAAACTGTACATTGATTGATCATGTATGTTGACGATATCTTAGTGGCGACCGATTCAGTCGATAAAAATTTTGAGAGATAATGCGACAAACGTTCGTTATATTGAAAAAATACGTATTGAATTATGAAATGCCAAACTGAAAACCTGAAAAGACTGAATATCTGGCTACACTTTTTCGCGCTGGCTATACTAATTCAATAGCGATAAGTCAAAGACATACGGAGGCGGTGCGGAATTTTCCGCAATCCCGTAGTTTAGTGGAAGCTTTCTGGGATTAACAAATTATTTCAAAAGATTTATCAAGCATTATTCGTTTAAAGCGACCGTTATACAATCTGTTCAAGAAAAACGTTGAATTCAATTTTGACTCTCTTTGTCTTGAATCCTTTCAAGAATTGAAAAATCTCTTGGCGTCATCTCCAGTTTTGAAAATTTATAATCCATCGGCGGAAACCCAACTCCACATGGATGCGAGTGCAGCGGGTCTCGGAGCGATTCTTATTTCAAAAGCAATCCGATAGCAAGTAAGCACCCGTTGCTTATTACAGTCGAACGACAAATAAGGCTGAGATGAACTATCACAGCGCTTTGAGCTGGAAATACTTGCAATGGTCCGCGTTATAAAGAGATTTCACATTTATTTATACGGAATTGAATTCACCTTAGTGATAGATTGCAACGCATTGATCATGCGGTGAATAAAGCTAACCTTAATCCCAGAATCGCGAGATGGACACTCAATTTATAAAACTATCGCTTTAAATTAACGTATAGGAAAGGCACGGATATGTTGGATGTCGATGCCCTTAGCCGAGCAATAGCGTACATGAATGCAATGATACTCGAGAGGAAATTAGAATACTGGCACTTTCAGGATCCCGTTAAGGCCATAACGAACGAATTGAAATTAGCTGATTAGCGAAAAATTCGAATTAATCGACGGATTCGTATATCATAAAGCACCGGACCGTCCGCGTTTCGTAATCCCTGAATCGGTCAGCAATATTATTATATAATAGGGCGCATCATGACGAGATGGCACACTGCGAGGATGAGAAAACATTGCAGAACACAAATGCTACGTATTGGTTCCTATTCATGAGGAAAAAAATAAGAGATCATATCGATCATTGTCTCACCTGTTTAATGGTCAACATTTCGCAAAATCAAAAAGAAAATGAAATGCAATTCATCACAATCCCGAAAAATCCGTTCGAGATATTTTATATAGACCATTTTGGTCCACTACAACAAACCGAAGATAATTTTAAATTCGTTTTTGTAATCGTAGATGCTTTCACACGATTCACGTGGCTTCATTCAACGAAGTCAACGTCATCGAAGGAAGTATTCAACTTCTTAAAATTATTATTTGATATTTTCGGGTTGCCTAAAGAAGTTATTTCAGACAGAGGAACTGCATTTACTTCTCGCAAATTCAATGCAATGGTAAATACAAATAATATTATCTATCGTAAAATAGTCGTTGCTGCGCCATGGACCAATAGTATCAGGTGTACAAATATGAAATGACAATTTGAGAAACAGATGGCGCACCAATGCAGTGTGAAGTACAAAGATTTAACATTATACGCCATTTTATTATATATCAACAAATGTCAAACGCGCAAAGTGATTTGATTGAAAAGTGTTTGCATAGTATTGCGTTGCTGTGTTTAATATGACGAAATTTGTGATCAAATAAGGAGCATTCGCGAACAGCATTAATTTTTTATTTTCATTTGAAGAAAACTGCTGCGGAATCATACCGATTACTTGGAGAAGCTTATGATGAACATGCTCCATCGCAAAAAACGTGTGAACGGTTTCAAAATTGGAGATTTCGATATTGCAGACAAGGAACACGGAAAACCGCCCAAAAAGTACGAAGACGTGGAATTGCAAGCATTGCTGGATGAAGATGATTCACAAACACAAAAACAATTCGCAGAGCAATTGAGCGTTAGTCAACAAGCTGTTTCCAATCGCCTACGAGAGATAGGAAAGATTCAGAAAATCGGCAGATGGGTGCCACATGAATTGAACGAGAGACAGATGGAGAGACGCAAAAACACATGTGAAATTTTGCTCGAACGATACAGAAGAAAATCATTCTTGCATCGTATCGTTACTGGGAATGAAAAGGATTTTTTTTGAGAATCCCAAGCGCAAAAAATCATGGGTAGACCCAGGCGCATCCACATCGACTGCAAGACCGAATCGCTTTGGCAGGAAGACGATGCTCTGTGTTTGGTGGGACCAGAAGGGTGTGGTCTATTGAAGCCTGGCGAAACGGTTAATACCAAACGCTATCAACAACAATTGATCGATTTGAATTGTTCGCTGCTTAAAAAACGACCAGAATACCAAAAGAGGCAACACAAGATCATTTTTCTCCATGACAATGCTCCATCACATACGGCAAAACCAGTTCGGGACACGTTGGAAGCACTCAGCTGGGAAGTTTTATCCTATGCGACTTAATCATCAGACTTGGCTCCTTCCGATTACCACTTGTTTGCATCGATGGGTCATGCACTTGCTGAGCAGCGCTTTGGTTTGTATGAAGATGTGAAAAAATGGCTCGATGAATGGTTCGCGGCAAAAGGGGAAGATTTTTATTGGCGTGGTATCCACAAATTGCCCGAAAAATGGGAAAAATGTATAACTAGCAATGGAGTATACTTTGAATAAATCTCTTTTTATCATTCTTCCGAATTTAACGTGTTTTTTTTTGAGAAAAAATCGTCATTTCATACTTGTACACCTGGTTTTATAGAGCGAGTCAATCGATTTCTCAAATCTACTTTACAAATCTCGTGGACGAGCCACACGACTGGAAGGATTTTCTCAGCAAAGCCGCGTATGTAATCAATAATACATTCCATCAAGAAACAAAATCAAAACTTCTAATCGGCTATGACTTGAAGTGTAGAAACGATTCCTTATTCGCCGAATTTGTCAAGGAATTCACACAAATAGATTCCGATATAGAAAATGATAAATAGAGAAATGGCCGTTGAAGCAACTGAAAAGCTTCAAAATTACAATAAATAATATTATGATCGAAAACATCAATGACTGACTCTCTGTAAACAAGGCGACTTAGTCCTCGTGAAGGATGATCGACCGAAACCTGGCACAAACTAAAATCTACGATCAAAATATAGAGGTTTCATCATGAAAGTTTTGAACAAGAATTTGATTCAGGATATCTGACCTGACTTTAATTTAACGACAAAATCGTATGACTGTCGTCCGATCAACTTAAGCTATGGATCAGATCGGTTTCGGACGATGCAAAACGCAAATTTTAAATACTAGTTATTAACTAGTTATTAACTAGTTATTAACTAGTTATTAAGATTCTAGAATTTTGTTAAACTTCTCATTACAATAATATAAGAATATAAGCACTAGCAGTAAGAAACTAATTTTGTACAGCGATATATACCATTCGATATTCATAATGTATATATAAATAAAAGAAACATTCGAGGTCGAACATTATACTCAGGCTGGCCGGGTCTCGGGGCCACCACTGCTTAGGTGGAATGACACTGTCGCCCGGGCTCAAATGAAGTCAATTAGCGGTTGACAGATCATGCATGATCTGCGCGAATACTCCGGAGCACGCGAGCAGCGCGAGCCGAAGCGAGTCGTAAGCGAATCGTGAGACAAATAAGTGCTCTTTTCGCACTTCGTTAAATCCTGTATTACAATATTATGTACAGGGGAGAATAAACGTGTTAGATGACTTGAACTTAAACAGTTATTTTGAATCGATCCTCTCTCCTTCTCTGATACGAATCTGTCGCGTCTGATCGGCCGCGCTCACCAGCGTGCTTCATTGGCGACGTCCCCGTGCTGGGCACAGAAGATCGAAGTGAAACTTTACAATATATAAATATCCAAATCATTCTTCACAATTGCCTGCACAAAAGCCTCTACAAATTCCATTGGAATTGCATCTGGTTTTAGTTCCCTACTTTTTACTTTTAGATTATAAACAGGCAATATCCTATATAACTACAAAGAATCCTTATATTGCGAAGAAGTCAAAGAGTTTGGAACAAACACGATATATAAATTATAAATAATGTATTTTTTCAATTGTGTATTTTATTGATCTATTATTTTTCTGTAAAGAAAATTCTGTAATGAATGTTGCACAGGATCTTTATGAAAATATTCAGTTCAATAGTCCTATTCTATAATTTCTCAGTGTAACGGTAACAAAATTTGCATTACGAATTACAGAATAGCTAGAGTCAATTTCGACAATCAATTTTATATGAGCGTGTGATTTTGACTTCTAAAATATTCAATGGCATGCGAAGAAAGCATGAGAGAATTAATTTTAATTTTAATGACATGTTATAAGAGATATCAATTTGAAATAATTTTAACTTTAATTGTAAAGATATTAAAGATCGATGACCTAATGGAAGGTAAAAAAAAAATCTATATTTATTATGTCTATGTTTATTTTGTTATTAAAAGACATTGTTTTTAACGGATGTTTTCACATTAAGATTCTATATACAGGCTTTCATGCTTCTTACAATAAATAATTTGTTCATAAAGTATATTTTATTAATCTGTAGATATTAATATTGTAGATACTAATACATACCGATTTTTGGGTTTACATTTTCTTTACACAACTTTCCATTTTTCTATTATTTCGTCTTTTTTTGTAAATGAAAAATATCTTATATCTGTATCGATATCTTTGATATTTCGCGAATTGTTTTTGCACAAGCATTTTAACATACCATGAACACTCCGAAACACTACAAAGATTGTTCCGAAACTATATAATTTCTGTATCATGGTATTTTCAAATATCGCGTTGTTAATGCTGTTGCCAAATGCCAATACTAATAATTTTAAAGATGGCGGAATCTTGTTACGCTTGTCCTACGCAGAACATGATGAAAATGCGTCTGAGAATGAGCTTGATCTTGTTTCTTACACCATGAACGCGAATACCTACGTTTCAAGTGCTCTAGTTTTGAGCCGACATGTTTTCTCTCAGGTTTCTCTTTGCTGCAGACCAGCGCGATGTTATGGCTCCTTTACACGGAACGCGGCAATGTTTGTCGCGCGACGAAAGTTGGCGCGATAGCCAATCAACGTCTCGTTTCCTCAGAAGTAATAGATATATAATTTCCACCGTGCAACAAAAGTTGAACTCAATTCAACTTTTTGTTGTGGAAGTAGTATTACATCATTTCTAGAAGTTTTGTATAATGGTGTCGATTTAAGAACACAGAATTGTAGACTAGTGCCGCCACACAGCAAACGTTGCCGCATTCTGTGTGCAGGAGCTATTATGCCTATTGCACACGTGATAAGCAATGGCGACAAGCGATATCCAATAAGAGCTTTGCTTTGCATATCACTTGAGAAAAAGCAGAGCTTTTATTAGATATCATTCATTGTTCATCCAGTGTGCAGTAGGTATTAATTGCACGCGACACGCGATATCTTAATAAGCATATAGCTTTAGAATGAGACCAGAGTAAACACACACTGTACACTCATTAGATATCACGTGTCGCAGGCGACACAAATATCGCGTTGATCTGCAGTCGGCAGAAAGATCATTTTACATTGATCGTATCGTAGCACCATAAGTATGTGACTTTAAAATTGAAGCATCGGATTGGCTGAAGCAACAAGATTGTGATTTGCAATGTCTATGACGATCAATGTAGAATGGCCTTAAGATCGCTATTTCATTTGTGCGTTTTTGTCGTACGACAAATTTTTCAAACCTGTTGATTGGTTGCAATATAGAGAGATCCAAAGATTTCTCTCAACAATTGTTGTACGACAAAAACGCACAAATAAAATAGTACCATGAGGCTGAAGTCCCATAAGTTATATTTACCGCGTAAAAAATCAATAATCAGTAAAACGAGAAATCACAACAGCGGATCGCATCTGATTGATTACGCGTTACGCAATACGTGGTAAATACCCTTCATGGGACTACAGCCTTAAGAATAAAATCACACGATGCTGTGATAGAGAATGAGAATGCATCAGTGGCCTAGTTTCCACCGAGAGTTTAAACCGGATCAGAATATAAGAACCAACTACAGTTGAGTATACTTCTGTTGCAGTCGAACGACAGGGGAATGAAAATATGCAATACGCGCTACGCAACCACGCGGCGTAAGGATCGAAAATCGATAGGCAGGTGTCGAATGGGCGCGAATGCGGATGTGTAGAGCACATGCTATGTGACACATGCGCCATCTGAAAAGACTTGTTATTTATCGTTACTGTTAAATTGTTCAAAATATTTTTTTTACCTTTTTTTACCTTTTTTACCGCTCTGTTCTTGTCAGTGATTTTTCGGTGGGAGCAGCGGTTCGCTGAAGCACTCAGTGTGGCAGATTCGTGGCTGGTCAAAGACTTGTCGTCGGCAAACGGATTAGTTCAGGCGCTACTTATAATTTGCTCATGTTCGCGGTTTCATACAGTGATAATGAACAAGTAGGCGGGATATTCATGAGAATTGGGAATAGAGCAAGGACTCTCTAAGAATAGAAACTCGAATTTAAATATGTTTTAAACTTATATTGATATTTATTTATGCACCATAATATGTTTGCATCATTAAGGATTGATAGGAAAGATCCGTGGAGACCTCTAGTCAAAGATGATTTTTTAATACCGAAATTACGACTAAAAATACTGGATGGATCACGTTTTAATTGCGATGTTCGTAATCAAAAGACTCCTGAAGGCTCATACTGAGCTATTTTTTTTGTAAAAACGGCATAATAAACATTTTTTCTGATATCTCACTCGATGTGTACTATAGTGCAATTAAGGTGTACATAATTTTATTTAAAAAAATTTTCAAGAATCAATTTACAAAATCCGATTCTGTATGAACCTTCTTAGTATTATAAAAAAGAAATCTTAACAGGTTTATTTATAAAGAAATAATATTTCTTCGAGGTGAAAAATGAGTACCCTAGATTACCAAAACTGCACGTTCTGCTACAGCTGATTGCTAATCATAGGGAAATTTTTCACATTGAGTTGAACAAAAAAAGGTAATGTGTTTCCTTGTCTTTTTTAATGGCATTGACAACGCTCTCCTTCGACGTGCCGAGTGGCCGAGAACGAACTAGACAGCATAAGACAGTATAAGACAATCTGTTGAAAAAAATCCTTTTTCGATCTGTCGTGCTAGAAACGACTGAAGACCGAAAATGCTTTCTCAGCGATTTCTCGATGTATATCAGTATAAGGGCATTCGAGGTAACATATAAGTTTTAATAGATTTTAGTAATTATATACCTTTCCCATTAATAATAGCAAAAATGATTTTAAAACGCAATTGTTTATGAGATATTAATTATTTACGATTTTTTATGGGAGTTATATACTGCGTTTATAAACATAATCTGTAAAAATTTTATGTAGTCGTGTGTATAAGGTGCAAGATCAGTATGCTAGAGATCCCACGTTTTAATTTTACATTTTTTTTCTCTTTTTCACATATTTTTTTCTGAAGTAAAATTATTAATAAACACATATTAGGGCGAGCATATTTTTATATAATTATTGAATTTATTCGTGTACTTTTAAAAGTTTTAAACCAACAATCAAAACATAGTTAAACGTTAGAAAAAATATAGATAAAATTACTAAAACCATATCAGAAGTTGAACACAATATAAATAAATTAATTTATTAAATCTTTATTATGTGAGTAGTAAAAAGTTCAAATCCTCGGACCTACACTTTGTTGAAAAGCGAGAAAAAATTGGAATCATGAGTTACAAGTATTTATAATTACATTATATGAAGTTAGATGATGAAATCAATTACTTAATTTTATTTTTTCTTTTTCCCATTCTTGCATGCGCCATTCTTGTTTTACATCTAATAAACAGAAGATGGAATAACAAAAATAGTGATAATCTCTTTCCGAACGCATCGTCAATTTCAATTCTATTTAAAAGTTGTTTTGTTTGTGAAAATAATTTCAGTATCTGGAGAGTGGCTTTTTCTCAACACATAAATAAACGTGTAGCGAGATAAAAAGCTAATATTTTACAATGAAAGCACAGTATAAACTAAATTAAACATTGAATTAATTAATCAACATTTGGATATGTATTGAATTAATTAATCAACATTTGGATATGTATAAAGAGAAGTTATTGTTAAATTAATAAATTATTAAAACAGGTTTTAATTGAAAATATATTTTACATTAATGCCCTAAGATTTGGTTGCACCAACATTTGATTTTAAGCGAAACTTAAAACTCTCTATCTCGTTTTAAAACCCGGATCTGTTGCATTCCATGCGAGCGTCTTAAAGTCTTTAGACTATCAAGATCTTAGTAATATTTTTCGTAATAACCGATACGTATAGAGAGTTACGCATTATAGGCAAGCATGTATAAACAACAAGATTGGAAACAAGACAGTTGTTAAAGAAGTTAGATCCGAGTTCGACTCTCGGCCGAGGCAATATTTTTTGCAATAAGTTTATTACAGTTTTTTAATATTAATTTAGAAAATTTGGGGGGATTATTAATATTTCAGATTGATTGCGTTAAAAGTCCGATAACCATCGGCACGCAATTATCATTTCTGAAATTAATTTATATATAATATATATATATATATATATATATATATATATATATATATATATATATATATTAAAATATATTTCACTTGTATATACACACATATATATATATATATAGTTAGATATATATTATACTTATACTTATATACTTAATCTTATGTTATATCTTGTATATATTTCATTAACTTAGTCTTTTAA
>Ga0157364_1003571_pt1 | contig 15121 bp, 11 predicted proteins | sample AttsexASBM2_FD_111476 | JGI IMG/M metagenome (GOLD analysis project Ga0157364, IMG submission 111476) | Fungus gardens microbial communities from leaf cutter ant in Ribeirão Preto, State of São Paulo, Brazil - Atta sexdens ASBM2 | ecosystem: Host-associated > Fungi > Mycelium > Unclassified ... | reverse complement strand
TTCTTAAAATTTTTTCGAAAATTTTATTTTTCCAAATTTGCCATTTATAATCATTCTCAATTTAGTTTTTTTTTTTTTTTTTTTAAATATAGAGAAAATCTCTCGCATTTATAATCCCGTCCCTTGCATGAGGCACAAAGCTCTGGTTTGTACCTCCGATTTTGATAGACACTAATCATGCCTTTTGCAGAATCCGGGCCGCGCAAAATTATTTGTTAACGAGTTAAAGCGGCATGATGTAAGCGACAGTATTGCGTGGAATCACAACGTCCTTCGTTACGACTCCCATTTTGTTTGTCACGAATTGAATTCTTTTGTGTCACTCGCAGAGACGCGCATCTCTTCCCAGCAAGTCTATTCTGCTATTTCTCAACCCTTTCATTCGTGCAACGTGATTATATTGGGATCTGTCAAGTTAGTACGACATTGTATTAATATTAAAAAAAAAGGCCTCTATTACAGCCTATAATGACAGTTTCACTAGCATTTTTCATTTTTTCCATAGTTCCTTAGAATAGAAATAAAAATTCCGCATTTTTTATATTAAAAAACTGAACATGTGCTAATTTTAATTTCTTAGTATAAAAAATGCAGAATTTGTAATGTTATTACATGAGAAAGGAGTTTCTCCCATCGGGCTGCTTGCTTGCCTATATGGACGACTCGGACTTTTTTATTTTTTTTATTTTTTTATTTTTCTAAGAAACGTAGAACTGTTTTGCGTTGGAAATACTGGTATATGTTTGAAAAAAATAATTGTCGTCAAATAACTGTGATTTCTTTTAAAGATTTGGTGCCTTTCTTTTTGCTGAACACAACCACATCTCTATTACTGACGCGTACATTTAAAGTTTTGTTGAAAAACGAAAGATTACGTATATAATTAGTGCTGACTCGATGAGTAGTGACGAGTTCATTAACTTGGGCTCTATTACAGCCTATATTACTCATATAAGATTAACCTTCTAATGCGACCTCGAAGTAACGTACCGTATATAATATACGTTCATTACGTTACTTGGGCTGTTATCGTCATTTCTTCGTTAATTCGACTTTATTGAAACATTCATTCGCTCTGTTACATTCGCGAGAAAGTATCGAGAATAGAATACCACCGCGTAGCCGAGCGATATAAGAGATATTTTGTAAATATTCCCGTCGATGATCTTATTTCGCGGCGTAAATCGGGAGACTGGTTCGGAAAATGTACCGGAAGTAAGCCTGTTTGAAAATAACACGGCCTATCGAAGTGAAGGCTATAGTTCGTTGACTTATTCAGAGCCGCCACGACGTCGCGTCGCTTGAAATCGATATTGCGCCCGATATTTCTCGCTCTCGTCGGATACAAGCGCGATAACGAATGCTAACGTTATTCGCAATGTGCGACATGATTTTGTAAAAATTGTATTTTGAGACTCGTAAAAAATTAAAGTGATATAAAAAAAGAAAAAGAAGGGAGAAAAGACACAAAGCTCTTCTTATCAATTTATTATCTTTGCGACGCACATATTCAATTTCCGTAATTAATATGACTCGATAGAAATTTTTCTACACATTTTCTACTATTATATTAGAAATTACTTTTAATTTGTGCATTATGTAAAACGCATATTTACACGTATACGCACTCACCAGACAGGCGCATTTGCGATCGGAATATTTAACTGAAGAAGACGCCGCGGCATCCAATCAGCCTTTCTTACGTAATGTAAACGATTAAATAAAAAGTTAGATTCTATTTAGTTTACGCTTCGTCTGGCATTAAACGCTGCAACTGTGCAAACTTATTCGTATGCATGCGACATTGATCGGCTCAGGGACGCGCGCGAGTGTTAATGGTCTTATTTTTCCTTAATGAGTGTTAACGTGCCGTTAGGCCGCAATACGTCGCGCGATCGGATATTTATATATCATTACGTCTTCTTCAATGGTTGCTTGAAATGGTGGAACACTTGCATGAGAGACCCGGAGTGACACATCGATAAAAACAGACTGCAACTGATTATTGGTACATTAAATACAATTGTGACTTAAATAGAGCAGATTCTCTTTCACAAATCTCGTATTTTATTGTATCGAAATTTGGAAGAAAAGAAAACCGTTCGTTTCTCTCTGATCTGATTTCTTTCCTAATTTCTTTCCTAACCTATAATTTAGCATGTACGTTAATAACGATGTTATTGTAAATTGCACTTTTCATTCTTCGACGATTAATTGTATGTGAACAATATTATCGACAACACGTCGTCGTCAAGTTGAAAGAGTCGTGACCTCAGTGTGTCGCAAACGCGAAATAGTCACGTGCGAATTAACGTCGCGGCTGTACCAGCCTTACATCTTACATCTTTATCGCGACGCGCCTCGAAGAGAGAGAATCGCCTTTTTCACACGTCGAAGAGTTGACATGACCTCGCGCGTTCTCTCGGATTCGGTTCGGCTCGGTTCGATTCGACCGTTCTCGGCTCGGCTCGGCTCGACTTTGAGTCACGACGGCTACGACGACGGGAGGAGAGCTATCGACCGTTCTGGGTTTCGCGAGATAATAATAACCCCGGTTGAAATATATTTGGCGACGAGGGGGACGTATACTTTCTAAAAACCGCCGTTCACGCGCGACAACGTGAACCACGCCGTGAAAAACACGCCCGCGCGGATACAAACTTGGCCGAGCAGTCGGTTTTCCCCTCCGTTACGCATCGCTCGTTAAAATACCGGCTTGTCCTCTCTAATGCCCGTTTCTACCAATATAGATTAACTTTAATCTCGGTTCAACTTGCTCTTTATCTTTTTTTTTAATCTTTAGAATCAAACAAAAGAGTTGTGCTCGTTTTTTATACCAATGCATATAAGAACAGTTTCATTTTAATCTCGGTTCAACCAACTCTTCATCTTTTTCTAGTTTAAGAAGTAGGAAAAGGATGGAGAGTTAATTGAACTGAGAGATTAAAATTTTACTGCATTGGTAGAAACCATGGCATTATTCGTCAAAGTCTGCGAATGGATGGTTGATATAGATATACTTTTGTTGCGAATTTTTCTGGAAATCTATGAATCTTTCGAAACGTATTTTGCTTCTTACATTTTGAGGTAAGCATGTGAGAACGTTTACGGATAATAATTTCATGGTGTTTAATAGAGTAAACATGTAAACTCATAAAATTATAAATAAGCTGTCGCGACTTGTAAATCGTCTAAAGTTTGGGCTGAATTTTGACAAAGCCCGTTGAGAATTAAAGAGGAAAAAGAAGAAGATGAGGAGAATCGCGTTGGGGCGGGGCGTTGCACCAACGGTTCCCGCCGCTTCTGGGAGCGGCGGCGACGACGGCGGCGATGGCAATGAAGACAGGAGAACATCGTTTATTTTGACTTGGAGCATCAACGAGCGTCGGCCGTGGTGAACTGAACGTTCGTATGTCGTCCGTATGCAATCGCCGACGAGGCTACGCATACAGGGTGGTCCATTCTAATAACAGTACAGCCGGGGTTGACACGTTAATTCTCTTGGAGAGACGAAAACTCATATCCAATATAGAATCGAACTTTCGCGTGATTTTTTTTTTTCTGTCCACAGGGCAGATTAATTTTGAAAATCGGATAGTTGACAATGTCTGTTCAATGTGCATAAATTTAATATCCATTTTCGCGACTGTATAGCCGCTTGGCGAAGGTTTAATAATAGAGCCAATATAGGATTCTACGCGATTCTACGAACGTCAGATTACAACTGGTTAAAATTGAATGTCAGTCGACTGGTTGAAGCAGCGGGCAGAGTCGCGAGGTAGAATATCGCTGTCATATCCGAGATGTAACAAGATTCGGAAGCTCGCGGAATGAATAATTGCTAGCCGTGTGTCGGAGTCGTCGCGCGAGGTCACCAACCAACCAACCAACCAACCGACCGACCGACCGACCGACGCTGATTTACGGGGTTCTCGAATCGCACACAGGCACATTCACGGACACTCGTGCAGTAAGAGTAAAGTACGCAAGCGGAACGGCCCTTTCGGTTTTTATAACCTCCAGCAGGTGGGGCGTTTTAATCGATAACGGCGGAGAGGTATCTTGCGCGGTGGTAGAGCGGCAGCGATGGCAACGGTGGCAAAAATCGCCCGTTCCGGGTTTAAAGTAGCGCAAGAGCGCGTCCCGTTTTTTTTCACGTCGTCTCCTCGGTCCTCTGCTCTGCCCTACCCTACCCTCCTCTCCCCCCCCCCTTCCCACTTGGCGCGCTCCCACTCTGCTAATACGCGAGAACGGTACCTTTAATTTTTTCAATGGTTGCTTTCCCCGCGAGATTTACCGTCGCCTCTACCGCGAGCTTTGAGAAAGTCGATATCTACCGACTAAACGCGACCGTCCTCGTCTTGGCCGTCTTCGTCGTCCCCGTGTCGTCATTTTTAAATGAAGCGTAAACTGTCGCGCGCGCGCGCACGATATACGCGATGCACGCTATAACGATCCGAAAATATCCTTTGACAGGCGTTTCTGAACTTTCTCTCCACAGCCACAGTGTTTTATACGACGCGATTCTAATTATATATCTGAGCGGGGAGCGATCACGTAAATCAGTTAATGTTCAAGTGGCGTTTACGCCACTGCATAAGTCTGCAGTGCTGTCCAAGATTTGTAATTCTAGGCTTAATGTGTATTGACTTAATTTGTCTTCCTTTTTTCATTCTCCATTAAGAAAAGGAAAGTAAGTGTGTGTATATATATATATATATATATATAGGTAACGCTGATACACATCGAGCCACATTTCTCAAAATTAAAAGTATTGGACAGCATTGTTCCAAACAGAGATTATTCTTCGAAATCGAGAAATAAATCATTGAATTCCCAATGTTTGGAACTGATCTAAAAGTTTAAGTATACGATCGCAGACGACGCAGACTGCAACATTGCGCAATAATCCGCAACTTCCTGTATTCCTTTGACGGTTTCCAGTTTAGACGCATTCGTCGCAAAATATCCATCTTTCTACCCTTTTCTTTCTACCTTTTCTTACCCTTTTTCTTAAGACGTGCGTTAACATTTTTTTTAAAAACATTTTGATTAAGCTAGTAAAGAGAAGAATAATGCAATCTCTTTGACAATGATAGAAATAAATGTAAATGATAATATAAAATAAATTACAATTAGTGATCGCATTTAATTTTTTATACAATATAACGTTATCGTTATAAGAATTATAACTTTTGTACTTTTTTTCATCGCTCCTTCTTACTCATACTCATTCTTCTATTTCTTACTCATACTCATTCTTCTATTTCATTCAATAATTTGTTAGAGCTACGCTACGCGAGACGAGCGATGATGAATGTTTGATACAGAAAATTGTTAAACGGCAGTTTAACGCGACGGCGAATTAAAGAGGAAAAATTCACGATGAGCGAGCATGCATGGGAAGGACTGACGGTTTTCATTGTTATATCAGCGAAGTTGATGCGCGCCGCTTCGCTCAGATATAGAATCGCCTCTACTTTCGCCGTCGCGCTGTCCGTTGCGCGCGCGCGCGCGCTACAATCGATATCGTCCGGAAAAAGAGTAGTCGGGCGAAAGTGTACATACGCGCTCGTAGCAAAGAGATGCGAGATATTACGTCGATGAAGGGAAGGGAAGGGAAGCGGGCGAGCACGGGTGTTGCTTACGAAACCTGCCAATGCGCGCTCCGCTTCGCCGAAAAGTCAAGGCTTCTGTCAAGGATGTACGGTCGGTGTGTCGGAATGCTCGAGATACGTTTCCCCCTTAAGCTGTCGATTTCCGCGAATTGTTTTTCGCGCGCGATCCGACGACAGTTGGTCGGGTGATCGCGCGTTACTTTTTTTAATTCTTTTATTACCAACTCTTAAATTCTTTAATCAATCTGGTATAAATATCATCGAGTATATAATGTATTCACTCGCGAAAGATATTGAATGGTTATATAGGTGCGCGTAGGTAGAAACGCTTCGATACTTCCTCAAGTCGATCGATACCTTGTTTATACCAAGTATTTTTAACATCGATAACTTGGCTTATTTTTATCGAGGAATAAATTCGATAATAGATATCTCTACGAAGAAAAGAAACTTTGAAACTTTGCTAACATATTTCGTGATGCCTGTTATATGCGCGCGATTTACAGACTCCTCCCTCCAATCCTTCCTCACTGATTTTGGAGTCGCGCGTCCAGACGTGTGTTCGGTTCGAATCGTAAGATCAGTAAGAAATGGCCTAGGACCATCCCGTCAGCCGTCGAGGGCCAATCGAGGGATTACACGCTGCGCGATAACCGTCGTTTTTGTCCTCTTCGTCATCATCGTCATTGTATGAAATGAACTCTCTCTCTCTCTCTCTCTCTCTCTGCAGCACTGCACTGCTGTGAAGTGGAACTCGCATGCGTGTGGCAAAGTTGTTTGTGCAGAGTGCACATAGGGAGGAGAGTCGCTGACTCTGAGTCGCGCGCTGCGAAATACTCCTCGCGGTCCTCGCTGCGCTGGGTTCTCGGTTCTCCGGGCTTTGCGAATGGTCGGCAAGAGGGGCAAGAGGGAGTTAGAAGAGCGCGGTCGCGATAGGAGTGGGGGGGGTGAAAGAGATGCGAGACCCTGCGCACCGGCGCGACGGTGAATGGGTGAAGCTAGATGCGAGGGCGGGAGTGGATACGAGGCACGGAGGGGGAAAGGGGGAGAAGGATCGAAAAAGATATCTCGACTCTATGATGTAAGGGGACAAGGGGTGTGCTTATACGCGTGTTTACGTTAGCCGGCCAATAAGATGTCCTCCAGTCCGGCTGCGTCACTGCGAAAGAGTCTTTGCGCTCGGCACACACACGCACACGCACACACGTACGCCTAGCGCACCACTTATGTGTGAAACGAGTATTATTCAAGTACACTCCGTCTTCTCGATACCACCGAGTATTCTTAGCGCTCGTACTTTACCTTCGACCGTAGCAAAATAAATGGTCAGTGAGAATATACGCACTAATTTATTTTAGCTATTTATATTGTGTCTCTAATATTATCTATATATGGACACTTGAAGAGATAATAGCGAATAGAGAAAGTGCGCAGATGCAGTCTCTATGTTAAATATAAACAACTTGACAAGTTATTTTCTCTTTAATGCAAGTCTTTATTGATTTCCTAATGAATTAGAAATTCTTAAATGTTACTAAAATCAATTATTGACGTTTCTGGAGAAAGTAACATCGATTCATGGATTCTATTCGCGGTATCTTTTAAATTAATTTATCGCTTCTCTATTGTAGCTTGATTCTCGATGCTCTCGCGAAAGTGTCGCGGAATTGCGCGAGAGCCCCAATTCTTGCGTCATTGTTCTTTGCCTGCCACCTGAATAGTAAGTTGACGCGAGTATCGCGAGACCGATCACGTCGTATTCGCGACGACCAAGGTGGGGGAGTTGGCCACGTAAGTTACCCTAAAGGAAACATCCTCAAGGTGGACGACCATTAATGCACTACTATACGCGATGACTCAACTTATATCGCGCGAGAGCCGTAATAACACGAGGTGTGCGATTAAGTCTTGAGAAAAAACTTTCGCTCGCGCGCGTTTCGTTTGCTCGCGATTAACGCTATCGAGAGATCGTCTGTTCTTCAGTATCGTATGCATAAATCCTAGTGAAAATTATATCGCACTTTCACGGCACGGAAAGAACGATTTTGCTAAAGTATTAACAAAATCTAGCTAGATATAGATTTGAAAATAATTTTGTTGTTAAGCATTAAAACAATTATGGTAGAAATTTCAGGCACGATGAACAATATTGCAAAAAGTTTAAACATTCCAGCAATCAGTTCGAGCGTCCTACATTATTTTGATGGTGTAACAAAATTATCTTCAGATTTATATCTATCTAAATTTTTACATACTTAAGCAAATTGAAAGTGTTACATAAAGTTCAAACCATTGTTTGAACCAAATGAGAGTAATTAAACGAGTGAACTGTGCGATGATTATTATTTCAAGCTTGAATAATATTAAAATTTGATTTTGATCATAATTGAATTTCTCTTCAACTTTCTTCTTAACGTGGTAAAGTTTTAAAGTTACCATCTTTGGACGAACGTTTGAAAATAATTTTAATTTCTATTTGATCGCAGACGGCAGTGCCGTTGTTTTGAGCCGCGTAACAAAAAGATCGATGGTAAGAGAGAAGAGAGCTAGGCTGTCCCGCACAGCTGATGCCATTTTTGCTATTGTTGCGTATTCAACACAGCAGCGAATCGACCCGGGTTCCTTGGATACGGCACCGGGGGGGGGGGGGGGGGGGTGCAATTCGCAAACGCGTGTCAGATGCTTTCTCCCGCAGTATTTCCCACTGCGCGAGGAACGATCGATCGCCCCCATTGCGTGCTTGGTACACGTATCCCGACCGTAATTGCCGTATCTCCGTCGGCTGCTGCGGATTTCCTGCGAAATACATTACGTTTCTTTACGTCGGTCGCGTCGGACGACCGGCGCACTTAGATAGACTTGCACGACCAAGGTTTACAAATTTTGTTTATCGTACAGGTAGTTTGCACTTTCACGCGAGAAATTCTAAACGAAAATCATTCTTTACAATGTCTTTATTGTAAGAATTTCTTCTGGAAACTTGACATTTTTCAAAGTTACCTGAAGTGTACTTGGGAAGTATAGGATCTTTGAATTTATATTTACAGAAATTATGTTGTATAGATACGGATGTAAAATTTGTAGAAAACTCTCAAGTACGCATATTTTATATGTCCGAATAATTAAATATTACATTATATTTCGATGTACATTCATCATTTCTATATCTTATCTATCATGTACTTAACATTATGTTTCTTCTGTACTTTATATACAGTTGTTTGAATTTATAAACCGTGCATATAATAGCGGGTCAATAACCGGTTATTATTGAACACTTATCCTAAACTTGATACAACCATAATTTCTTTCTACCACACATCTGGTGTTTTCAGTCCGCCTCTATCAACCTCACAGATAATGATAAATGACGTACCAAATCGATGCTAACAACGCGCATCTTTGTTTTTTTTTGTTTTTTCCCTCCCAGTATACCGGTTTACGTTGTATCACTCATTTGCGTGTTAATTCATTCTCATTTATGGTTAGAATACATGGAAATACACGGAACGTAATTGCCGTCGATTACGCGGAAAATAGAGAGAGACTGAAACATAGAATATTCCGTGAAGTTACAAGTGTTTCGTTCGTTATCGCGTGACCTCCTATCGTGCTCACCGCCGAGTCTGTAACGTAATTAGTTTCTACTAGTATATCCGAGAAAAAGAAGTGGAAACCGAATAGTCAATGAAAGCATCATTCTAATACTACTCGTAATTAACTGAGCGAATTCTTTTAAATTTCTTTGTCACTCTCTTATATTGTACAGTTGTGCATAGTGTCCAGACACTAGACACATTTATTTTTATTTTCTCTTATTCCTATTTCCCTGTACGATTAATTCTAATTTGTGACTCCATTTCTGTGTTGATTTTCTGCAATCTACAATCTGCAATGATTTTAGAAAAAGAAAATGTCGAGGATTTGAATAATTCGATCGGAATAATTTTACGGAGTAGGCTTCTGGAGTACAAATTTAAATTGAGAGAGAGAGAGAGAGAGAGAGAGAGAGAGAGAGATAATAGTGATTTATTTCCTGAAATAATTAATTCGCCGTTAATCACTGGTTGTTGATTAGCATCGTTGAAATATATTTTAATGAGAGATGTATTTTGTTTCACAGGAGAAGCGCTGCTCCGGTCAGGGGGTGCTGTTGAAAGAGGAGAATTCTCGGGCACTGGGGTCGGCACTCGACGCGACGTGTCGGATGGAAACGACGACGAGAAGAAGCAAACGAGGAGGCGGCGGCACGCGAAGGGTATCGGGAGAATCGTGTCTGACCGCGTAAAAGGGGAAGGAAGGAGAAAGGGATCATTCGTTGTGATCTCGTCGCACGAGATCGAGAGAGCGTTGTCCTCCTTGGGCTTTTTTCCAACTCTTTCGCGAATGTTTTTCAGGATTTTCCAGTTTCTCTTTTTTTTTCTTTCCCTTTTCTCTTATGATTTTGTGAATGAAACATACAAAATAAACATAAAATATCAGAGCAATATGCAAAATATCGTATGATATGTCATCATAAAATGGAACATTTGAGAGAATATTTTCACATGTAATCGGAACGAACGAATTTATTGAAATTGTTATTATCATGTGAAACATATGAATGACACTATCGGCAGTCGTGTTTAACTTGTCTGCGATTGAATGATTTAAAATTCTTTAATCATAATCTTCTATTAGTTATCAAAGATACCGCGTAAGATACCGCATTAGTTTATCGAGCAGTCTCGTTATTTTTTAAATGTCACGTCAATCTATCGATCCAATTGTAATTACTGATGTACTGACTACTCGCGCATTTCCTACTTAAAAACTTATAATTAATGATTATTTAAGCCTGCTTGTTAATCCACCATCATGATTGCATGATGTTAATTACTTCATTCAATCGTTAAGTCGCAATTGTTCGATAAATCGACCGATCGTTAATTCGCAAGGCTGTACCTTGCCCAATTTTATCGGAAGGAGGGTTTTATGCGACCGTCAACAATGACGGCGATGAAAATGGAGGTGACGACGGTAGCACGATTCCCGCCATGGGAACGATAACGAGGTCCGCGCGGCGGCAACGGGGAACGATATTAATAACGGTGATGACGAGTCGCAGGTGGAATACGGAGCGCGCGGGTCAATGAGGAAATTCTCGGGCGCACGAGGTGCGCCTACCTTCTGAGCGCCAACGGGGGAACGAGGTGGGGCGAGCGATACAGTAGGAGACAGAGAGAGAGAGAGAGAGAGAGAGAGAGAGAAAGTGGGGATAACTGAGAGTAGGACGGAGCGGGACGAAGCATACCGAGCGGAAACAAGCGACGGGCAACAAAACACTGTGGCGCGAGGCACGCGGGTCGGAGAAACATGCGGATCTTTGTGCGAACAGCTGAACCGGAAGTCGAGCACTACGCTTCAGTCTAATCGCTCGCCGTCGATAGGGTCAGTCGGTTAAAACGACTGACTGCTCGAAGGCGACGGCGCGGCGTGTCTCTCGCGCGTAATCAATGTAGTTTAATTTTCGTTCAATTTACTCTATATATATTTTTTTCTTTTTTCTTTTAACATTCATTTTTATCAATGTAGATTAATTACAGTCTTGATTTAACTCGCTCTTAATTTTTTTCTAATTCTTAGAACTAGAAAAAGATAAAAAATAAATTAAACTGAGATTAAAGTTCATCTACATTGTTAGAAACGAACGTATATTCAGGTGGACCGAAACAAAAGATCGGAAATACGCTATACGTCGTAAAAAATGCCAATCGGAGCGTTAATATTGAACTTGATTTTTGTAATGATTTCGATAGTGTTTTAATTTTGCAACATCTGCATAAAACATAGAAAATTTGCAATTATTAACATATTTCATTTTTAAATCGTTATTTTTAAATCGTTCAAGTTTATACAAATCTAAATTGAAAATTTGTTTCGTTTTGTGTTGAAGGATTCATTTCTTGAGACTTACTATATCGGCATATAATTTATATTAATAACGCGCGGCTCATATATTTGCATCTTGAGCTTTCGTGACGGAACACGTGTCGTTCGTATGTCTTCTATATGTATAATGACACGCGTATGTGCGACTGTTGGTCGGTGCAACGCTCTTCGATTAAACAACGCGTGTCGCGGTTACTTGGTCCGTTTCGCCCGTAAAATGAAGCCGACGATAAACGTGGCGTGATTCGAAATACTCGGATTGCGTAACTAACCTAGGAGGTGTACTAACCTAGGAAACCCTTCGTAATTAGAGTTGTTTGGCATCCGTGGCCAGCATCCAAATTTACTCTCCTGACTTACAAATTTATTTAGGTAAAAATAAATCGTGACATAATAACATAAACAACAGACGATTACCTTACGAACTCGGACACAACCAAATACAATATAAGAACGATAAATACGCATGATTGGATAAATAATCTTGCAAGTATGAATTTTTTAAAATAGAGTCGTTTAAAAACAGATGTCGAACACTCGAAATATCTTGGGCGAATAAAGGAAATAACGAAATAGGAAATATTTCTCCGCTTTTCGAATCAGTCGCGTTGCGATCGCAGCTTTGAGCCGCAGTTTAGCGCGGGCGCGGGCGCGTGCGCGTGCGCGTGAATCGCGTGCGTTCTTCCTGCGAGTAGCAACGACGTTGATCGTCGTCATGTCTACCTTCTCTCGGCGGCGATTAACTCGCAAGTTTCCCATGACCTCGTCTTTCCTGCAGAGATCGCAGCGGAAGCGGCGACACGAAGAAGAGGCGGCGAAAGAAGAGGAAGAGACGTGAGTTTTGGCGATTCTACGGGCAGTGTCGACGCGTGTGTGCGGTGCCGCGTGACAGTGCACGTGGAGACAGTGCGGGTGAGACAGTGCGCGGTGCAGTGCGGCGACAGGCAGAAAGCGGGAAGAAGAAGAAGAAGAAGAAGGAGGAAGAGGAGGAGGAGGAGGAGGAGAAGGAGGAGAGGAAGACGGCGAAACGTAGTTGGGTGGAGTAAACGGAGCACGGAACGAGAGAAGAGGAGGGAGAGGAAGAAGAGGAACAAGTGGCACGGAGGAGGTGAGCCACAAGCGAAAAGAGATAGGAAAGAAGACGAATTTTCTTCGCGAGCGAGCGCGCGCGCGCAAGCTCGCCGACACCAAGTATGCTGTGGAGTGACGAAGCGGCGTCGCGGATTTCACGGATCGATCGGCCGATCGATTTTTCTAAATAGGATACGCGCCGCCCCGCGTGTGTGTGTACCATATGTGTACGGGCGCGCGTGTGTGCCTCGTAATTGCTACACGGAAGAAGAATCGTCGTCGACGTCGTCCCCGCCCGGCCAGGCCGGGCCGGTGAATCGAATCGCCGCGCCGGTGGATCGACCGCCCGCGCCCGCGCCGTCTGCCGCGGGAAAACTTCAGATCCGGTTTGCTTTCCACGGCTGACGTCATTACCGGTGAGTCAGTTTTTTTTCCATTTTTCTTCCTTCTTCCTTATTCTTCTCTCTCTCTCTCTCTCTCTCTCTCTCTCTCTCTCGCTGGCTCGTGTGCTGTTGTGCCGTTACTGCCGTTATTGCCGTTGGTGGCGTGACCGAAATGCGGTTAATCCATAATAGTTTGAAAACAGTCGCCAAGTTTCATGTTCCTTCCTCCCGTTCAAGTTTCAGTCGAACCAAACGTGGGCGACCAAGGGAAAATAGTAAAATACCGATAGAAGGAAAGAGATGTGGGAAGGATGCGTGGATCGCGTTTCTAAGTCGTTCAACGTAATCCTTTTTACCAATGTTCCATTTCTTCTTCTCGCATTGTTAATGTAAGATCGATGGGTATAAACTTAGCCTCAAGTCCAGGTTTAGTTGAACTTTGGAATTTCCAAGTTTAAGTTGAATCCACATAAAGTATCAGACATGAAAAATAACATCGTAGATTTGGGACACGTCGCAAACGAAGAAAATAAAAAAATTCTTGGAAGACGATAAAGTTTGTCTTACTATACAACACTGTTATGCTCGTTGTCATCGTAATCACGTTAGAGAAAATTATTTATATATAATAACAATAAGAACAAAGCGCGTGAGCCAACGCAAAGTTTATTAGCGAAAACACTAGTTATAGTTTTGTATTCTTTTAACAATAACAAAACCAGACTTTTCAATCTTCATATCGATCGGTCATCCTCTTTCTTTCTAAATAGAAAAAGTCAATTTACACAAACATGTAGTTGCAAATATGTCGCTTACGCTTACAAATATGTCATTGTCGAATTTAATTCTTATAGTATTAAGTAAATCTGAATCGCCTTCACTTATCCTTTGGTTTATATTAATATCTTCCAGAAATTATTTTCCTCATCACAATGTGTCACGATGTGCTTAAACTTTTTTTATAATAAGAAATGAAGATGTGTACGTAATGATACTGAACCTGCTCTTCTCTCTTCTCTTTTCGGATCTCACAAATACAAACACAAACGCGGGAAGCGAAATTAACCGTTGATCGCTATACCGTGATGGATACACCTGCGTTTCTTGAGGACCATTGGTCTGTTGTTGTGGCATTAATTACCGCAACGCCGTCGGGGGCGCAGCGTGTGTGCGTGCATCGAATACACGCGTGACGTGTACGCGTCAACGAGAAAGTTTGCAATTACCGTAATTTAGTTGCGCGTTTGCGCGAGCGGTCTAGCGTATGAAAATGTCCAAGGTTGAATACATTTACGAGCTTCGACGAGACCGGCGAGACGCGCAACGTTAATAACGTCATTCTTCTTCTAGCAGCATTTCGTACCCATGTCAACGATATTTGCCGGTATCTGTCTTGCTTATTAAAGTACGTAGTCTAGAATGACCGGAAAGGCGGTGTCAGGTTAATGGAACATCATACTTTCCGATTACTCCGGAAAGCCACGTTAATACGCCGTTATAATTACCGCAAGCAATATTTCTCAATGTTTCGAGTTATGACGAGCAACACGACGGAATACGAAATATCTTCATAATATCTACGAAGTTTCTTGAAAAAATTAAAGACGCAAATTGAAAAGAAGAATGTCTGGTTAGATCAATTGAAGTCTTAGTTGAAAACGAGTTAAGCTCATCGAAATAAGCTAAATCTGCTAGAATTCTATTAAATTGAGGCAATCAGAATTCAGAATTCTAATTGATGTAATCAGATTTTCCCGAGAAATTCGTTCATCGTTTCAACTGGATTTTTTTCTCGGTGCGTTTTCTTGTTTTTCGCGAGGACATTTCTCGCGAGCATGTGACCCGGTAATTTTGAAGTTTTGACCGCGCGTGCGTGTTTGATTCGGACGTATGTTTGATGTTTAATCCTCTCCAGGTATAACGGCTTGTCAGTTTGCTTATGTGTGTTGAGCGTTGCGTTACGCGCTGTGCATTGGCATTGGTGTGCGTAAACTCCACGCTGCTGGTTACTCCGTCAGGCGAGTCCGTCGTTCTTCTTTTCCAAGCGTGAGGAAAGATGGCCGCCCGTGCGAGCTGCACGGTTCGCGTCTCTTTCTTTTCCTCTCCCTCTCTCTCTCT
>Ga0157364_1003570_pt1 | contig 15127 bp, 13 predicted proteins | sample AttsexASBM2_FD_111476 | JGI IMG/M metagenome (GOLD analysis project Ga0157364, IMG submission 111476) | Fungus gardens microbial communities from leaf cutter ant in Ribeirão Preto, State of São Paulo, Brazil - Atta sexdens ASBM2 | ecosystem: Host-associated > Fungi > Mycelium > Unclassified ... | reverse complement strand
TAGATATATATATATATATATATATATATATATATATATATATATAAATAAACACATATATACACATATATATATACATACATATCTATATATATATATATATATATATATATATAATTAGTAAAATATGATCAGCATAATATAAATATTACCTGTCAGAATCAGGGCCATGTCGGGCAATGACCATCTTCAGTCTCGAAAGACCGCCGACAGGTACTCGATCGCTACCCGTAGTGAATTGAAGAAGTCTTCGTTGACTTTCTGGTGGTAAGGAATGCGCTACACGCCAAAAGTTACGTACTGCTTTGCTATCCACGGTATAGCCACCTTCGTACTCCGTAGCTGCTTCCAGCTCAGCAAAATCAAATATTTTGCTTCCACAAACGAGCTACGCGTATGTTGAATAATTTCATTAAAATAAATTTGATATAACGTATTTTTTACGCCATATCAACGATTGTACCTGCTCAATCTCTTCAGGTCTAAAGAGTAATGCGAGCGGACTCTCGTCTGAAACCATTTGGAAGCCACGTCTGAAAGCGTTGAATTGTCTCTCCACGGATTTGTTAAGCAAGAAATCCGCATAGAGATCAACAAATTCCTTTTTGTTTTCCTGCGTGACATACAGCTCATCACCATTCTCTTTGAGCTCATGGAACGATAATGATCCAAACACGTCTCTATAGAAAAGATGCAATGAGAAAATACAATAAAATTTTTATCGGCATGACTAACTTATCGAAAACATACCTGTAACTCACTCGGAAAGTTTGCATAAATGTCTCCGGCATGTCATCTCTTGTATACTCTATTAATTCTTTCATTGTTCGATACAATGTTGGACTCCAATCCTCCAAATCTGGAAAACCGCCTTTCCTACCTAATAATTTTCTATAGACCACCATTGGAAAACGTACATCCAAAATTACATTGTTATAAATTGCTAAACCAATAACGATGCCTATTAATGTGAACTGTGCGTCACTCTCAAATGATGTTGGATTAAACCATGTCATTTGCGTATCTTCCTAAAATAAAATAATATCTTATAAAAACTAAGTTATGAACGTACAAAAAGAAGTATTAAGGAGATCTTAAAGTCTGTATTATCAACTAAACCATATAATTTTTTATAACAATTACTTTTTTCCTCTCTTTTACTGATTTAAAAATTCTTTTCCAGAATTAAAGTGTGTGTGTATATATATATATATATATATATATATATATATATATATATATATATATATACATACATGTGAAGTAAATACATGTGAAGTGAAGTTTACGACAAAAAATTTCGAAATTGAGATCTTTATCATTTTTTGTTCAATATGACGTTCTAGAGTGTTTGTTACATCGTGACAATATTTGCCTCATATAAAAACTATGCAATCTGTACTTACGAAATAGTAATTCAATTCAGATTAGTAGTTTGTATGAAAAAATAATGGAGTTCTTAAAATTGCACTTAGATGTCTAAATTAAAACGTAATTGTTACACAAAAATTTATGTGTATGTGTGGCATGAATGAGATATTGATGTAGTATTGTGTCAGCGATACGTAAATCATCTGTGTGTAAATGCTATTTACTTATTTGGGGATCCTAAGGATGACTATAATTATCCTTAGGATCCCCTTAAATACTAAAACAAAATAAGACAAAAATAAAAGAGTTACATAAATTTATTTAATCATGCAAATTCTTACCTGAGTAGTAAACATGCCAAAATCAGGATTAAATATCTCTTCAACAACTAATTGAAAGAATTCTTTAGATACACCCCCTTCGTCAACACCTTGTTCTCCCTCAAATTCGACAACTAATTGCTTTTTTAAATCAGATGGATTTTCCATCGCCACCATTTCTAATTCCACCAATGCGTCATCTATTAAATGATCTCTTCGTACCTGTTTAAGTTAAAAACAAAATTCACACTGATGGTTTTTTCCAAAGTTAATCACCTCGTTATTCATCTTCAAATCAACAAACCTTTAATCTGAGATATGGATTAGTCGGTTGCCCGACAACGGTTTGCAAAAAGCTCATACGTCGTTCGCTATACATTCTAATACGATTATCATAATACAAGCCCAAAGTTTTAGTAGCTGGCGTGAGAATAAAAGCGTAATTCATAAAGCTAAATTTCTGTGGTTCTTCGCTTTTGTAATAAGCGAAATCTTTGTCCATCTCTATGGCATCGCTAAGTGGCTCATTGTAAAAATCAGTAAATGGTATGAAAGGTTTACGTGCATCCAGTGCAGTAATTCCTAATTCTGTCGCTAGTAGATCCTAAAATATATATTGCTCTTTTATTTATCGTACAAAATAATGTATGCTAGATTAAGCTAATTAACAGAGATACCTGAGGAATCTGTCCTGATACCGCTGATCGTGAAGTATTTTTGTCGCTACTAGCCGGTTCACCTTCATCGCTCAAAATTAACTCAGGAGGATCTAATTCACCAGCTAACATACTCGCATAATATAGAATTTTCATAACTTTCGTAGGCGCGGTAATAGTGTCTGCATCTTGGACGCAATAATCACGTGTAAAGGATCCTCCAATTACCTTTAATACCGATACCAAATCTTTTATGATCAGGAAATAAACACTTACTGTTTTAAGATCTAAGCAAGTAAAATAGATGCTATCGACAAAGTCTAGAGAATGTACCTTGACAGTTATGAGTTCTTGAAGTGCTTGCAGAAGGCTTGGAAGTCGCGATTTGCAATGCTTGGCCCATACGCGTGCTAACTTGGCTTGGGCCAATACTGGTACACAGCTCAACGCTTTACACAGCATATGGAGAGCCAATTCCAAATATTCGCTATTTCCGAGCATTGGAATTTCAAAAACAATGAGAAATACGTTTAACAAACTATCCATGCTGTCCCAACGTACCATACGAAATACTCTCAGATCTAATTCTATATCATCGGCCAAAGTGACTAGCGCATTGACCAGAGCTGATTCGAACACTTCACCTAATAAAATGAGGAAAAAATATGTGTTTGATTTAATTAGAAAAGTATCGAGACGTTAAAATAGCATTTATTCATACCTAAAATCGTATTTATTCATACCTGGCAGAGACCAAAGCGCTTCAAAAGCTCTACGGACCGATGGTAAATCAACACTAGTATCGTCATTATTAGGAACTGTAGGTGATGGATCACTGCTATCTTCTTCTTTATCTTCTCCCTGTAAAGATCGTACCGCTTCTTTATTCAAATCTGCGGGTGGCCTTAACAGACTGTCTGGTGCTCGTTCAAGAAGTGCCGTCAAAGGAGAATTACTTTTCTCAGTCTTTTGAAAACTGAGACTTAATGCTTTTCCAGAAGAAAACACTTCTCCCAAAGTACGAATTAATAAAGAATATGAATCTTCTGCTTTACATTTTCCTATAATATCCAGAAGCTTAGCTTCCGTAAGATATGACTCTTGTTTTCCTAATGAAAAAATATTATTTGCATTAAAGTATAATTGAATAGTCTTGCCTGATACAATAATTAGATGTTTTGCTTCAAAAATTAAAATTTTATTGAATTAAATACCTTCATCGGAGCTTGTAGAATTAACACTTTTTACAGGTAGACTCTTAGCTAATGACGTTTGTCCAGGCTCTATAGTAGTTCGAGCAACTTTACTGGGTTGTGTACCATCGCACAGTCTTGCTTCTTGCGAAAATAATTGTATCGCTTGTGCGGCTGCTTGATTTGGAGTAAGATTAGTTACCTAGCATGAAATCAAATAAGATGCACAAAACATTATATAATTTCTATTATAGTTTGTTCTAGATAATTGGATTTTAAAGTCATACTTTGCCACTGGAGGCACAATGCTGATTGTCACAATGAGGATTTCCACATCCATCCGTGAGTTGGTAAAAATAACGTTCGATGAGCTTCTTTGCAGCTGCGCGCTTCATGTCGCTGCAAGGGCTCTCAGCTCCTACCCTACAAAAATGATAGTACAACATAAAATATATGTAAACTAAATCCTTAATACTTTCTACTCCACGATTATAAATAAATGTACTTTATAAAATTTTATTGCTTAATATATTTTATTGCTTAATATGTTTCTAAAAAAAAAAAAATATTCAGTTTTTATGTCTGTACAAATGTCATTTCTCATGTCTATATAAAAATATCTAGTCATTTTAAAAGATTATGTGAAACTGATCAAGCAAAAAAGAAACTATTAAGGAACAAATATCATAGATAATAATCTCTAAGAATTAGAAAAAGATGAAGAATAGTTGAATCGAAATTACGATTAATCTACATTGATAGAAATGAACATTCTTAGAATTATAGGAAAAAAAGTTACAAAATAAATTAAAGTTTAAAGAGATTAATCTACATTGTTAGAAATAGACATAAGACGATCAGTGTCGTTGCACCAAAACAAAAGTGCTAATAATAGACAGCCTCACGATTTCGCGATTTCACATGACGAAAGTAAAGTACTACGTTGCTGTAAACAAATCTTTTGTAGGAACGAGTGAGAATGAGAGAGACGAAGTGACGGAGCGGGAAAAGGAGAAATAAAGAAAGGGAGATCGTGCCAAGGAAAGCGAGAGAAAAGATAGAAGGCGGCAAAGAACCTCCACAATGTTTCACGAGAACATCTCGATCCGCCGATCGTATCGATTTTAACACGCGTATGAATCGGAGAACCGAGCGTCTGTCTCTCGATCACATAAACTCTCGGAACAATCCGCTGTCAAACACGCGACGATACTCTACTCCCCGCGAAAAAGAGCAAGCATTTCCTTCTTTCTTATTTTTTTTTCTTTTTTTTTGTTCTCTTTTACGAATGCTAAAGGACGCAACCAACTCTCGTGACACCTGGAAATGTGATCTTCTCCAGGGTCCCCCTGACTCTTGGCGCTCATAGACCGTAAATCGTCGGAATTTTGCCTGTTTTGCTCGGCGACAGGAAGCTGAGCCGTGGCCACCGCGAGCTCGTCACCGCACTCCAAATCCGATCGTCGCGCGCAGCAATTATCGCCGTCTACGCGACACGTCGGGGTCCCCGCCGCTCGGCAGTTTCGGTACCACAAAAGTTGGACTTCCGCGGAGCGAAACGTCGCACAACGCCACACAATGCTCGTCTGTCCACTGTGTGTGCTCTTTAAATGTCGCGTGTTGACGATGATCACGTTCTTCACACAGCAGACAAGGGATACTTTTCAATACGTCAGAGAGACACGGTGCGGGGGGAAAGAGGAAAGGAGCGGAGGGAGGAGAGACAGAGAGAGAAGAATAGAGTTTAAAGGCAATAGAAAAACATAGAGAGTGAAAATAACGAAGAACGAAGCTTGCAGAATAGAGAAGACAGATGGATGCGGGAGAGAGGAAAAGCGAGCGAGATCGAGAGAAAGAGAGAGATTCAAAACGATTCTTAAAAGGAAAATATCAATATCGAGAATCCGGATTTTGAGGTTAGGAAAAGGCTAAGTTAATCGTCCCGATTTATGCGACGGGGACTCGACGCGAACTCCAACCGGCTCGCGAAAATAAGAAAATTCGCTCGAGTAAAAGAATCACCACCGTCTTCTTTTGCTTTCTGTGTCTACTGACGTCTACCGTTTGCGATCAGCACCAACGGAGCCACGAGTTATCGCGGTGGTGCACGGCGACTCTCGATCCATCGTGATCGTGCGCGATCGTTGACATATCGATTTCGCGATTTGTCGTGCGATTTAAATTTTGTATACATGTATACATTGAAAGATGTATGCTTACAATTATAACATAATATGATGTATTATATGTTTTTAATAATTGTATAATTTAAATATATTGTATTTTATTATTATACATTTCTTAAATATATGTATTATATTATTATACGTTATTAGGCCCGATTCCACAAATGTAAGAGACTATTTATATTTTTCTATATCTAAGAATTAGAAGAAGTTAAATAAATTAAATAAATAAATAAATAAATAAGTTAAAATAAATTAAATCCAGATTAAAGTTAATCTTATACTTGAAAAGTAATTTGTTTTAATATGTTTTGTGACAAAAAAAATAGTAGTTATTTAATTAAAAATTTTATCTTTAACTAGTTGTAATAATCTTTTAAAAGTCTGTATATAATTATCGGAATTGTCATCATAATCATTAACATTCACGATAATTACAAACAATTACAAAAAAATTATACTAAATCTTTGTATTAAAAAAAAAAATTTATTTTTTATATTAATACTTTATTTATTTTTTCCGTTAAAAAAAATATGTATATATATTGTTCATAAAATGCGATTTGCATAAATATATCGTATTATCTTATTACAATAAGATTGGGTCGAATTCCATCAGCTCATTGATCCATGGAGACCGTTAATATTTTCTTTCGCACTTGAAATTCTCGTAAAAAGATGTGACAGGAAATTACTGTCAGATTGGATTTGTTTATATAAGTATCAAATCAATGGAAGAAAAATTTTCTACGTGCGTTTATGTGAAAGTAATGCATGAAAGGAGATGAATTGCGAGAATAACAATTCGCACACAAGAAAAATCTCATCGCTCATTGTTCAGGAGAACAAGTGGATTCTATTTGATGACAATTACTCATCGGAAATCAATACGTCGACGACTTTCTGCGAGAAATTAAAGTAAATTGTTTTCAATAACGTTACGTAAGATGATTAATGGAACACTAAATTATGCTGTTCTTTTTAATTCTTATGTACTTTCCCGGTATTCTAAAATTGCCTAGAATTTATTCAAATGAACAATTAACAATTACAATTTTTGATTAATGGTTGATGATCAGTTTTCTAATCATGATTGTCTCATATATATATATATATATATATATATATATATGTATGTACATATCACCAAATAACTTAATAAATTTCTCATTTTGCATCAGAAGGAAAATAAAACTCAATTTTTAACCGCTAAGAAGAATTTTTAATCTTCTCTTTTATATTCTAATCTCATTATTAGTACTAATGGAAAATGTTTAAAAGAAAGTCTGCAAGTGTCAGTAGACGATGAAATACTTAGCGATCGAAAATCATATCAAAATCGATGTTAGAAAATCTTGCTTTTAATCTCTATGCTTCCCACGCGATCAACCCACAAGAATAGATGCAAATCCTACATCATTCTCCCTGAGGGTAAACCTGGGCCAATCATATGGTATCGAAAGGATGGCCAAAGTGAGAGAGAGGATGCAAAGGTTTAGAGCAGAGCAGCTCGCAGGAGCAGTAATATCGATCGATCCAGAATGGAGCTCGACAGGTCTCGGTTTCCTAATGCGTGGGTGAGAAAGAGAGAGGGAGAGGGAGAGGGAGGGGGGAGAGAGAGAGAGAGAGAATAGGAGAATGAGGAGAACGAGGAGAGTGTCGAGGGTTGAGTTCTCTGGAGAGGCGAAGAGGGCATGTAGCAAAAGCTATCCTATAATCAGTCAGACAGGCCGATCAGCTGCCCGGGCATGAATCGCTCTCGCGCTACTCAATCAGTCTTTCACATACACTTATTCATTCGCTTGTGTTTATTCATCTTTGGTCTTTTTTTTTTTTCTTTTCGATCTTGTGCCTTTTTTCATTTTCTTCTTACATTCTTTCTTCCTGAACTTCTGATTCCTGTCCTCTTATAACTACGGTTCGGATCTGCCACTCATCGGTCTTGTTGTATAATAAGTATACAAGTGACAAGTCTGACCTTGGCGAATTATACTGTTAAGGTAGGTCAGTGCTGTCGGCGATTATCAACTATATGATAACCGATGCTGTTCAACTTGTTCTCGGCATATTTAAACGGATACAAATATGAACGTACGATTTTAGATGATAAAGATAAAAGTGTTATTTTAGATCGGGATTCATGGATGACTGATTTGTTCATTTTTATATTAGTCATCGTTTAATTTTAATGTTAGTCTAAGTAATTCTTTGTCCGAAATCGGGATTAAAAAAAGAGGAATATAAATTTTATAAAGTTAAAGTTGGTGAATCTGAACTTTAACCCAATAGATTGATTTGGAAAAAATATAGAGCTGTTTTTCTTTAATGTTGAAGAGTTTTTGATGTGTTGTTAAATAGAGAGAGAAAGAATATAAAAAAGAGATACATATTTTTTTATTATATAATTGCATTTTCAATTAATGTGCATGTTCGACATATGCAAAGCTTTTTTTATCTATTATAGATCTTATATATCTTTTTTTATTGATATTTTTTTTAGTATACATTATTATACCGATATATTCTACGCTAAATTAACGAATATAAACGATATTAAACGTGTAATTATTCGTTATCAGATGCTAATTTAAAGCTCCTAAATCAATTATAAGCGATTAAAATTCGATTATATAATTAATTTTTTGCATTAGATTTCTAAAAAAACGGTATTTATAAGGTTGATACATAAATACTAAGTACATAATTAAATTTGTGCGAGATTTCATTCTAGATTTAAAATCCCAATAAACACGCGCAATTGTAGTTTATTTTTCTTTGGCGAATAAGTTAAAAATGCAATTTTTGTTTAATTCAATTAAAGAAAAAAGTTTTACCGTTTACATATGTATGTATCAATTGCGTGATTGAATGAATATGCATTTATGTAGTAGTTAACGCGATAATAACGATTAGAGCACATTATTGTTTAACAGTGTACAATGGTTTTAAACATAGAGATAATAAAAAAGGATGCGAATGTATCGCTCGTAAGAAAGTTTTGTTTTCTTGTAGGCTTTATGATAAATGAAGATAGGCTTTTGTGTTCAATGGTAGATAAATTTAATGAAGCTAAGTCAGTAACGTAATCAGTAACAAAATAATATTCAGTAAAAAAACTTGTACAAGAGGACAAGAAATAGATGCATAAAAAGTTTGCTCACCAAAGAAAATTAATAATTTACATTGAATTTTATGAGCGCGACTTGGTAATCGAGAAAACAAAGAAATAATTAATATCACGGAAATCATATCAAAAGATCATATGTTTAAAGAATGGAAGAAACATCTTCAAGATTACGTCCTTATGTGGACTGGGATGTAAGTAAAGTTTACTTAATAAATATTTTAGATAGTATATCGCGCGTAGTAGTATATCGTGTGAATGTGTGAAGCGTTTAAAATTATTAAGTATTATTAAAATATAGTTGTCGATTTTTTTTAGAACGAGAATAAATATTCAATAGCGAATAGTCAAGCACCCTTGCAGAGTGGCGAAGACGAACACTCGAAACGCGGAACTTGGACAGGAAAATTCGATTTTCTTTTGTCTCTTTTGGGATATAGTGTGGGTCTCGGAAATGTCTGGAGATTTCCGTATCTTTGCTACTCGAATGGCGGCGGGGCTTTTCTGATACCATTCATCGTGATGCTCATCACCGCCGGATGGCCTCTTATGTTCATAGAACTTTCCTTAGGTAATTAAAGAAATCAATGGAACACTTTGAGATTCGTAATACTATTTGCGCTATCATTACATATATATATATATAAATATATGTATAAATATATGTATACTGTTTTTTATTCTGCAGGACAGTACGCTAGTCTCGGACCAGTGGCGGTTTACGAACAGTTTTGTCCTTTGTTTCGTGGCTTAGGATATGGAATGGTTCTCGTTAGTTCTATTGTCATGCTCTATTATAATTTAATCATAGCCTGGACGCTATATTACATATTTGCCTCAGTCAATGGTAAATAATAATGTTAATACAAGATAATAATGTTAATATAGAATATTCTGTGCATCATCTGATTTATTGATAAAAAAGTAATAAATTTGAACAGCTGTTTATAAATAACACTGTTTGCAAGTAAAGGCATACTAAAAATAGAAATTACTATTTTTTTCAAAGAATTATTTAAATAAACAAATTGTGCGCAGGTGATTGGGAGTTACCCTGGAGCAAATGCGAGAAGAAATGGAGCACCGAGGATTGCTTTATGCCGGACGTTGCCGAGACTTGCGTTTCTCAAAATGCTTCTTACTTCAAAGGAAAATGCCTCAATTCAACTCAAATGACTGCAATGGGTCTAATCATCGAAAATATAACTGGTGCTATCAGAAAACCGCCATCCGAGGAATATTTTCAGTAATAACATACGTCGTATAGATTGATGTTTTTTAATTGCGTTTTGTTTAATCTATTATTACTTGTTAGTTTAATAATTTAATAATTTAATAAGTTTTAATAATAAAAAATTTAATTTTTTTATTGATGAAAAAAATTATAATTTTAATTTAAATAAAATATTTGCAATATTATATATTGAATGTATAACTTTCTTCAATATGTATATGTTATGAAGAGTAATAATTTTAAATAAAAAATAGAAGATAGCATATTTCTTTGCGTCTAGCAATCATGTTTTGGGGATCAGCAGTGGAATCGAAGAAACTGGATCAATTCGATTACCTATTGCAGTTAGCCTCTTTCTGGCGTGGTTCATTGTATTTCTTTGTTTGAGCAAAGGCGTGCAAAGCTCAGGCAAAGTCGTATACTTCACCGCTCTTTTTCCATATGTTGTTCTGGTATGTTCATAATTTTAATGTATGTGATTAATTTAGTGTATTTTAAATAAATAAATTTCTTTTTTATAGATTGCCCTTTTTATTCGTGGAATTTTACTTCCTGGTGCTAAGGAGGGTATACTTTTCTATCTAACTCCTGATTGGAGGAGACTCACATCCACCAAAGTATGGGGAGACGCTGCCGTTCAGACTTTCTTCGCTTTGAGTCCAGCCTGGGGCGGCCTGATCACTTTGAGTTCTTATAATAAGTTCACTAACAATTGCTACAAGGACTCTTTAATCGTGGCGATAAGTAATATTGCGACTTCCTTTTTTGCTGGCCTGGTGATCTTTTCGGTAATCGGATTCCTTGCTCACGAGCTCGACGTACCAGTGGCATCGGTGGTAGATGAAGGCCCTGGGTTGGCGTTTATAGTTTATCCAGAGGTGATTATTGATTTTAGTCTTCGATCAAATCAATCTCGCATTTTTTCCATCGATTTTCAATATCATTCTTGTTGTCAAAAATAGAATAATTAGACAAATACATTTTTTCATTGATTTATACTGGTAGGCGTTCGAGTATATGTTTCAGGATCATCGACGATTCTTTGCATCTATGCGTAGATTGTAGCTCGTCTGCCGGTCGCACCTATCTGGTCGCTGCTATTCTTCATCATGCTGCTCACTTTGGGCCTTGATTCACAGTTCGCTCTCATGGAGACTGTTACTACAGCAATACTTGATAGTGTTCCGTCATTGAGAAGTTACAAAGTTTGGGTCGTCTTAGGGGTTGCGGTGTTCGGATATGCTGGTGGTGTTATTTTCACGACCAACGTAAGTTTAAATTATCTTTAACAATTTCATTTGATGTAGAATTGATTTTTAATATATTATTACGAAAACTGTCTTTGTCTCTTTAGGCTGGCATGTATTGGCTGCAATTAATGGACAAGCATGCGGCAAATTCATCCGTTTTGTTGATCGCCGTAATCGAATGTGTTATTGTGGCATGGTTGTACGGTGCGGATCGCTTTTTGGACGATGTTCAACAGATGATCGGACCTCGAAGTCATTTATGGAGATTATTCTGGAAATGGATGTGGAAGTTTGTCACACCCGCGGCATTGTTCTTTATTCTTTCTTTTAATTGGGTAGTGTACAAGGAGATCAAGTATGGAGCTTACATTTATCCGATATGGGCAGACACATTAGGTTATCTTATTGGTAGACTTCCCGTTTTTGTAATTATCGGATTATTTATGGTAAGTTGAGATGTTTTTCTTAACTAATAACACAACATGTTGACAAATATTATATGAAAAGTTATTAATACAGGATCAGCTAAAGAGACGACGTTGGCGATCATCTTACAACAATGATGATAAAGATGATAACGATGATGAGGATGGGGATGAGGATGACGATGATGAGTTTAACGATAAGGGATCTTGCCAAAAAGTGGAGAAAGAAAAGGGCAAGGATAAGAGAAAGATGTGGAACCGTATAAAGATATTGATGCAGCCAACATCCAAGTGGAGACCAGCGTCGCAAAATTCTTTAACGCCTTTCAGAACTTTGACGGCTTCGTTAGGTAACGATTCTTTATTAATTCAAATGACAATGATTTTCAACGTTGAATTATAATGTTTATAATATTAATATCTTGAAGCAACCTCAGAAGCGTATGACTCGGTACGAGATACGATTATTTTGATGAACGGTCAGCCGATGATGAGATCACCCAGCGTTATTCCATCTGCTCAGAAACTCCCCGGACCGTCGATTCTTAAAAATTCTAGCAAAACCGATCTGATTACCTTACAGCAAGTGTGACACGACGTTCATTTTACATCCGATGACGATACCTCAATAGAATCATGCTGAAGATATAATATGCCCAACATAAAGCTTATTTTGACATGAATAAGCATTTTTATAATATCGACAAATATATTTTGTCAATCGCGATTGACGCAAATTATTTTTTATTATTTGATTCGATTTACAAGAAGTATAAAATTTTGAATTTTCATAAATTCGAGTTTTATTAAAAATTGTATAACTTTTATTGAGCATGATTTTTACGATCGATTGCATTCAAGAAATGAAGGAAATGATATATTTTTTAACTATATAGTTTACTAATATTTGTAAAAAAATCCTTTATTCTTTCATGACAAATTAAAATTGCAATACTTTGCATTGTTAAAGAACATTTATCAAGTAATATCTTGATTTTGGCGGAGCTTAAATAAATTATCGATATTAAATTTTTTATGTCCAAGGGATGTTGGGACAAACTGTAAAGCATTTAAACTGTCAGCATTTAAAAAAAGTTGGAAAGGATTATAAAAAGTGACATATAGACAGTATTATTATTTTATTATTATTATTTTAAAGAGCAAATATTTTATTAAATGTCTACTAAATATAATGAAAAGTATCACATACGAAAAAATTATTGTTTCACGATAGAAAAATATTTATTTCTGAAAATTGGACCGTTTTCATTGTGAAGAAAATATAAATTACATGTATATACGTAAAAACACATTTATAATTACATTTCGCAAATAGAACAAAAAAATTAAAGAAAGAAGTAGGCAGTGTGAAAAGATAAAAAGAAATCGAGATATACTCGATGTAAATTTCTTGATAATTGTAAAGTGTCTAGAGATATATTGTAGATAAATACTGTTGTGAATACTTCTTGTAGATATAGATTATCCAAAGAGATTAGATATTAGATATTATAGATACATATCTCTTTGACATGTAAAGACATTCAGGGAATAAATTAGACATTTTGGATACGATAAAGAAAATGATAACAAGAAATACAAGGAAAATTGCGAGACCTATTGTAATTTATAGAGAAGGAAGTATAGACTTACCAATGAGTAATAATTCATAACGGGAAAAGTCGCGATCTTTATTTTTATGGAAAGTATTTCTTGGATAATTTTAAGCTGATAATCTATTTTAGCTAATAATCTAGCAAATGATTTGTATTTCAACTGACACCTTGATAACTTTTTCAACGAAAACTTGACTCGGGATAAGTGGAAAACTTTGTAAGTAAAAAGAGTGGCCTTAATTCTCTGAAAAAAATTTTGCATATGAAGATACGAAAGAATATCTATAATATCTATGCCAATTATCCCAAGCGTATCTTGCTTGGCATAATCTTCACTTTTACCGCGTAATACGCCACAGAAAGTCAGTGTATACTAATCTTTGCACTTTCATTTTGAGTGCAAGATATTTTTGAAATTTTTATCCTGTTTGAATCTTACGAACTAAATGAATCATAAGTCGCTTAATGCCTAGAAATTGACAAATCGGATATCAAAAACTTTTATTCATAACGAGAATCAAAAATAACTTCAAAATTAAGAATTCAAAGGCTTTAATGATAGAGACTTTAGTGATGAAGATGGTAAATATAAATGTAAATCTCAAAACTAAAAAAATTTATGACGATTTTTAAACCATTGCGAATAATGCACGGATTGTAGAATTGAAAGTATACTGTCATGTATTTGAGATATTAGTGAGCTTGAAGCAAAAAAAAATGAGATGAGACAAATTTATTTTAATATGTTTTAAGATTGCAAAATTTAAAAGTTAGAGCTAATAACATATTGTAAAAGTGCCGTTAGATATACATATATGACTGTTTTCCTCCTCGGCAAATGTTCCATCAAGCCAGTTGAACGTTCAATAACTTTAATGTTTTTTGCAGATCATGCACTGGTTAATTAATGTGCGACTTCCTACATAATGAAAAAGTATACATGATAGTAAAAGTATACCTCACTATATGAAATAATGACAATTAATATAATGTTTAGTCACTATTGCTGGATCTTTTATCGGCCAAATGAGATGGTTGACTGTTCTAATAATAAGATTATATAAGAGCAGTAACGCATTACGAATCGTGATAATACGGTGGTAACATGATAGTATCATATCAATATCAAATTAGATAACAATCAATAAATTAATTATTTCAGAAATAATTTCTTGAAACACGTCACCACGTTGTGATGCTTTTCGATAATATCAAGTAAAAATTTTTTTTTAAATTAGAAGAAATAGATAGAACAACTAAAAATTTTATTTTGCGGTACAGTCATACTGAATACTTAAGAATCTGTCATCGCGGTGATGGTTATGGTTCTAATGTCGTTACGAACAACCAGTAGAGCGAACAGTACAAATTAATGCATCCTAGTTGTAGCTGATAGGAAAAAGATGCTTTCTTTCTTAGGGGAAGCCTCTTTTCTTCATGAAAAAAAATTAATGGAAAAGGAAATTTTTTTCTCAAAAATATTTGCGGTAGATTCGCGTGAGGGGAAAATATTTTTTTACATAAATAATGATGGCATAAATATTATCATTAGAATAAATATTTCTGCAAAAAGAATAATTTTATTGTAAAACCAAAGATGATATTTTAATTGTGTTTTAATGTAGAACATGTTGAACGGTATACAATCAGAATACAATTAATAATGTCTTGAAAAAAAAAAAAATATATATATATATATATATATATATATATATATATATATACATACACACAGCATTAGAAGAGAGAAAC
>Ga0157364_1003569_pt1 | contig 15132 bp, 9 predicted proteins | sample AttsexASBM2_FD_111476 | JGI IMG/M metagenome (GOLD analysis project Ga0157364, IMG submission 111476) | Fungus gardens microbial communities from leaf cutter ant in Ribeirão Preto, State of São Paulo, Brazil - Atta sexdens ASBM2 | ecosystem: Host-associated > Fungi > Mycelium > Unclassified ... | reverse complement strand
TTAGAAAAAGAAAGTGAAGTTTCTCTCTCATATATGTTAATCATTATATGATATATTATTTAGAAACAGATAGTGCAATTCACATTCTATCGTCTTTGGTAATACTCGTCGCAAATAATAGCACTGTTTGACGTGCCGACTTACTTTGCCGAAATACAAACGAAATAGCGTTTGAGTTCTCAAACAGACAATATACCTGTCCTATTTATACAAAAAGCAGGTAATGAATATAGAGTGATAGCGCGGAAGTGGAAATTGGCTCTAATTAGCAAAAGATGGCGACGATTTGATACGTTTGCGTGGCATGGGCTGCTTTTTACATTCAACCTGCTTAACCGGGCTCTTTGTTAAGTGAATGCTGTTTAAACGATAACTCGATCAAAAGAACCCGGTTGAATCGAACAACGGCATTTAATTAACAAAAGTGCTCACCGAGAGTTTTACTGCCGCCTCCAACCCCTATCTCGGTGGGAGACTTCGAATTCTTCCGTTCTCCTCACTCTCACCCTTGCTCTCATTCTTATCCGCCTGTACCTCCACTAACTGCCGAGAATAATTGTGAAAACATAGTACCACCGAGCAGTCCCACTGGATTTCGCCCTCTTCTACTCTTTCCATCTTCTATTATAACCGTTTTGTTCCTCGTTCACCATTTTTCTCATATTCTCGTCTGTCATTTCTCTTACGAAACGTAGTATGCGATTTTAATATCTTTATCTCGCGATTACTAAATTGGCTGATTTATTGCTCGTACGAGTTCGCGAGGAACGAATGCATTCACAAATTTTGATAGGAAAAATGTAGACCAAAACAATTTATTTGACCAGTATGGCTAGCAAATAGGAAGGCGTATATTGTATCTAGGAATAAATTTGATTGTTTACGAAAGAATAGGAAAAAATGAACAAGCAACGTGTACTGTTATTTGTTTACTATATTGATCTAACAAAATATAGTAGTTTTATACCATGCTTATTTATGGAAAAAAAAATAGACTAGATCCATGTAAAATATCGGATAAATCCATGTAAAAAAAATAAATTTGTCTTTTGTTATGATGACGCTGGATTTCAGAATAAAAATTCGTTTTGTTCGCTACCGAACTAATCTCGAAAACGTTTCAACAGTTAAGCTCGTTTACTTTTTCGTGTTCATTTTATAAAATTTCGCAATGGAGGCAACTCAATTTGCCATAAATCATATCATAAAGTAGAATAAATTTTTATTAAGTTAATTTGCATACAAATAGTCGTTATAAGCAAATAAAAATTTGTCGAGATTATGAAGACGACGGGTCTGATTGCGAGATTATACTTGTGGAATTAACGAGCATCGAAATCCAGCGATTTATAATACGATAACTACGATGTGTGTGAAAAATATCGATTGGTTCATACAGATTGATGAGGCGGACGAGAAACGCGTTGCAAGTTCGCCTTAAATCTTCTCGACAGCGAGTAAAAGTCATGCACGTCGTAAAATCGAGCGGGCGTCGATAAAAGGGTGAAGATGAAATGCTTGCACATCGATTTGTTTGTTCTTCCCTTAATGCTCTGCAACTCTTCTGTCTTTCTGACGCGTTTGATCCCTCTTCCGACCTTTTTTACTTCCGGTAGAATCCGATTGACATAAGAATCCTACTTAAATCTTCCCACGTTCGTGTCTCTTTTCCAAGATTCGTTTTTCTATGCTTACGCTTCGCTTATTTCAACTACGCATATAAACGCGTTTTGCTTTCGCTTGCGCTTTGATATTTTCTTTACTTCCAAGAATAACAACCCTCTTTGCTTGATGAAGCGGCGGAAACTATAGTCTACCTTGTAATAATACAAGTTAATATAATTATTACTGAATATGTGTTGTTTGAAAATATATTATTAATATGAGAGAGGAACTACATTGCTGTATAAACTCATCGTTTTTAGATTCGAAAAAAATTGCATCTCGCTGATGCAAATATCTATTCTGTATTTTTTTATTTATATTTTACTGCAAATATTTGCAATACGAGAATATTTTAGCTCTAGATGGATTTGAAAAATTATGTTTTCATATTCCATTCATTAAAAGTATAAATACGCGATATGGTGCTTATTGACATCGTACGTTTTGACACCGACCACCAGCGTACCATTAATTTTGTTCGTTTACAACAAATACATAAAAGCGTGCAGACGTTTACACGGCGATCCCACAACCGCGAGCACCGATTCATCATCGACTCGAAACATCGCACGGAACATTTCGTTCCATACCGATATTCCAAACGTGCACTTTCCGCGGAATTACACCATCCCTTCTTAAATCGTTCACCCGGAAAGCGCGGAACGAATTTCAGTTACCAGCCTTAGCAAATATTCGTTCAACATCGCCGACGCGCGATGCAACTGACAGCAAAAGCAGACGATTCCTGGAAACTTCTGCGAATCCTACCCACGTACCTCGTGGCTGTGGCACCTTGTGATTTTGCGATCTACAATCTCCTTTTTGTTATGCTCGATGAAAATCGCCCAACGTTGGGCGTACGAAGCTGCAGGGGAAAAAATTCCAGGAGATGAAATTTAAAAAAAAAAGACTCATTCTTTTGAGATTGATTTTTGTAACAAAAAAAAAAGCTAAAGGTATGGTTACGGCGGGAAGGATTGAATGAGAATAGTACGAGCAAGAATTTTCGAGGGCGCGAATACATTCAACGAAGTAATTCAACCGCAATTCCGCTTTGACGACGGTATAATTGACCGCGTCGTAATTAAGACGTGCGGACCTCGTCACAGTTGTTAATTAAATAATCTCACCAACATCATCACATGCACGTAGCGAATTTCCGCCCTGAATCTAGTACGGGTTTCAACGTCTCGGCCCCGTTCGTAAAGGGTTGCTGTGGGTGCTCAGCGGAGTAGCGGAAAGGAAAGAGGAGAGGGAATGAAAGAGGAGATGGGGAAATAGTGCGGGCTATGAGTTCCAGCCGGAGTTGCGAGTGAATTATGTCTCCTCCGTGAACTCCACTCTCCATCTAAGGTATTCCTATTCAATTTAACGTATCCTAGTACTATCTGCTAATTTCCCCTTATATCTTACGAAATTCGTTCGCCTTATTCACACTATTCTGTCCGGCACCTATCGTTCTTTTTGCTCGCCGGCGAGCTTTTCCTGAAAGGTCCTTTCAAACCCGCTTCTTTTGTGTCGTTTTCGGTTGCTTCTTCGTACGGGCGAAGGGTAAAAAGCGTTTGCACGAATAAGAAGAGCTTTTTCCGCAAAACTCTTTGGTTGGCTCTTTATCCTGCCCGTTTCTTGAAGCAAAGTGCGATTTCATGGAAGAAGTGCGTTTTAGTAGAATCTGGCGTTGCGTTAGGAGAGAAGAGACAACACGCTACAACGTTGGTATATCTACCATGAATATACCTACATATAGATTATTGATTTTATATTCGTTATTGATTTCTTGTGTATTTTAATTCTATCAAAAGTGCAAAAAAGAATTATGAAAAATTATGAATTTATACGTTACAGGATACGTAACTCGCAGAAATCTGCAGCATTGGATATATATTATTCCGTACAAGTTTACATTGCGGAAGAGCCGCAATCCTCGACAGTTCGCTGTGCGATTTATCGTTGACATTAGCATCATCAAGAAATTCAGAGCGAGACGAGATTAAATGTTTATTCTGTTAATTGCCCCACTGTGGTAGCTTTCATCCACGGTGGAACAATTATTCGTCCGTCGATTGAAATTCTGCGGTCTTAGCCGAAAGGTAATTAACTTTTAATCGAGAAAGTTCAGTGGCTCTAGGTTACCCCCTCTCCTCTGTCTCCGAATTACTTCTTGCCTATTTCTCACCCTATCCTTCCCTTCCGTCGATCTTTCCTCAGTCGGGTTCCTGCCACTCAATGTGTCTAAACGTCCAATCGAGAAACGTGCGCGCTATGCGATATATCTCGCCTATATATGGTACTAGCGCTTCTAAGCTCTTACACAAGTTTCAGCGTTCTAGCGCTGATCGATGCGCATTCCTTCTTCGGCAATGAATGTAACGGATCGCATTATTCGCAAGTATCCTGACTTTTATTTAAAATGCAACAAATTCACGCGTCAAACGACTGAGCAAAGCGATAAAAGATGCGACGCGTTACGGACCATGACCAAAAAAATACAATGGAAATGCTAGGACGGGGGTCTTGCACGCAATTGCGCCGTTTCGCCGTTTCGTCGTTACTTTAGCAGTCCGCCACCACTGAAAGCGGATCACTCTCGCATTCAGGAGACACGTTATCACGTTTCGCCGCATCAACGGAATTTGGAGTATTTTCAATTTCCCACGGTACACAACAACGAGCGAGTGTTGATACGAGTGTACGCGATTCTCGTAGACGAAAGCCGCGGCCCGCAGCCGCCAATAAAGGACAACCATGCAGAATCACATACTGATTCCGGTGAAATCGGTCGTCGCATGCACACGACGCCGCGACGTAAACGAAAAGTCGCATCCACGATATTGTACCATTGGATTGAAACGCTTGTCCAATTACAAAAATCCGAATTCAACTCTTATTGCACTTATTGCTATCCTTCCATTTCCTTCTTGTAATTCCAATTTGCAATCTACAGTTTCTATTGATGAAATTTAAATGTATATCATGTAATCGTCATACTAACAAATTTTCATGAAAAGAACGATACTGAAGTATCTAAAAATTTAGCTAAATATCTGAAAACTATTTTGTTGAACAAAATAACTATTTACAGTTTTTCAGTATATAGTATACAGTATACTATTTGGATTAATACATCTTTCTAATAAGATACCAGATTCAGCATCGAATTATTAAATTGCTTGTCAATTTAATTTGTTATATTACTATAGTAGTGTAATTGCGTTTATAAGTCCGAAAAATCATTTCCGGCGCACAGTTAAAATGAGAGAGACTACATATTTAGTATATAAATTCACATAAAAATTATTTAAAAACATCTGAGATTTATAAGTTTCGACTATAATAAGCATAAAACTCTTACCTGTTGTCTCACATATACGGCTTTAATAAATCATTTATTATTGTTCAAAATAGTTATATAAAAATTTCAATTATAATGAGCAATGCTACAAAAAATGTTGACATTTCTAACACCAGTTTAAACATCCTATACAATTATTTTAATAGTCCAATAAAATTATTTAAAAATTTGTATTTTACTAAATTTTTAAATACTTTAGAAAAATCGTTCTTTCTATGTATGTTAATTGAAAACTTTTAATTGAAAAAAATTTCGATATCATGTAAGTATATATGGATAAATTTATGACGTAGAAAAACATTACAAATATTTAAACATATTTCATTTGATGCAATTATGTAGATATAGATGCATGCCTATTTACATATGATGTGTAAACTCGTCGACAGAAAGTTTCCATTAGAGTGCATTGAAAAGTCGAAATCCTACTGACAATCGCTTTGCAAACTTTTATTAACAATAAAAGAGTGTCAGCAACATTCGTGGTAGTATATTCTTTCCATCTCCCTCTGTTCTCGTTAGATCGGCTCGATCAGTCGATGAGTCCATCGACGATGAATCGAAATAATCAAGTACAGATGGATTTGCATACAACACGAGAGTCGGCTATATCTCTGTAAGTTGCAGTGAAAGGATTCCTGATTGCGCACCCCATCCTTCTACCCGGCAAAGGGACGCGTCCCTACCTCTTTGATCGAACGTTGCCTCTGTTCTCTTTATCGAGATCGCATTAGCTGAACAAGGAAGAAAGAAAAAGAATTCCAATATCGCGCAAAAATTTGTCTCCAGGCAACCAATAGTCCGCTTGGAACGCTAAGCCGGATTTTTATTTCTCGTTCGGTACTACAAACTCGGCGTGAAACAGTAATAAGTCAAACTAAAACGAAGTATATCCGCTCTTCATTCTGAAAGCCGGATTTGACTTTAATTTTGAGATTTAAACTAACGAATACATCGTTGAATTTTTACCAATGTTAATAAAAGTAAAGCGTGTTAATCGGGCGCAATTATTGGGAAAACGACATTAGTCGTAATGTGGGATAAAATATACGTAGAAAATACAGCACAAAGCAGTATTTCTAATAAATTGATAAACAATTAAATATTGCAGAAAAAAGAGAAAAATAAAGAATAAATAGAAATTCTTTTTTAAATTTACTTTTAATATTTATAATAATTGACAATATACATATAAATTAAATATAAATATGTTAATTTTATAAATTTATACCGAAAAGAAAGAAGTGTTTGGATATTTTTAACATAAATTTATTTAAAAATTTAATGTTTTAAAATATAGCAGCGCATCTGACTATAATATTTGAATTTTTATAATTTATATGAATTCCTTCCTCGCGCGCGAATTTCCTGGACACTCATAAAGTATTCTATAAATAATTTTTATTATGTTGGCCAACAAGATCTTTTTCGCCCGCCAGACCAGCAGCCGCTATCTCTGAGATTTATTTTAATTTGTTCTCAGAATAGAAGGTTTTCGCAGTCACGGCACGAAGTTCAGTATAATTACAGATAGTAGACAAGGCACTCTGTCAGAAACTGTATGCGTATGAGAAGTATTACGCGTCTTCAATTTGTGAAGGTACAAACGAAAATGGAAAGGTGCAAGCGAGAATAGAATGCTTCGTATTTAGAGATCATTCGCTTCCATTTCCTTCATAACGAAGAGATAGTATAACACAAAGAAGAATTAATTGGAGAGGAAGAGTAAAGAGAGTTAAAACAAAGAAAAAAATGGGAGTAACATTTTTGATATAAGAGAGAGAGAGAGAGAGAGAGAGAGAGAGAGAGAGAGAGAGAGAGTGAAAACATAATAGAATATTTTTCATTAAAAATAATGAAGTATGTAAGTAACTTTTGACAAAAGTGCACGGAAGTGGGAAGAAGGAATACTTCCTTTACGGTCGATGATTTCTTCGAGCGACCTGCTCGTAAATATTTGCTCTTGCGTTAGTGCGGTGAAGGTAAATTCTGAACCAGGTCGTAATTATATTTGCATGATAGAGATTTACATTCCTCTAGCAGGTAGATTTAAACAAATCAAGGAGAAGGGAAGAGACTTTTTAACTTCAAAACAGCTCATAAAGCTAAAAGTATATATAAATTGATAGAAAAGCACATGTATAGAACATAAGTATCTCAACCAATGAGATATCGAGTGTAGGTTGCTAGAATATTTTGTAAAGTTTACTTTGAGTAGTGTGAACATGCTTATATTTGCTATTCTTGTTCTTACACTACAGCATTTCCATCGCGATATATTTTATAAATATCAGTCACTGTTTCTCGATATTTTCTTCTTCAGAATTTAACAGCGAGTTATATCTTTAATTAACAATTTACACATAAAATATTAGTTAGAGACGAATGCAAGTAAAACGACGAATGCAGGAACTAAAACTAAATTGTATCAAGATTTTTATTTAGGATTTACAAAATTACGAAATTAAATGCTCATGTCTTTTACTTGAGATATCTCCCGTTTCTTCTTTTATATTCAGTGATTTCGTAAATGAATTTTTGCGTCAAGAATACCAATTACGTACCAAGCTAACTACATTTCCAGAACGTTCCGGTTGGAAACAGTCCAATGCCGCTTGGCGAGGTCTGCCAAGTGCGTTAAAATCTATCGATCCACAAATTACCGCGCGAATCCATTTAATCTTCGCCGTTGTAGGTGGAACGGAATAAAATAGACTAATAAGAAAGCGCTTTGAGGAGACCGTATTAGTACCCTAACCTCTGAGATAATTTCGTAGTTGCGTCGATAAAGCGTGATTCTCTTTTTCATAATAAAGAATTATGTCATTTAATCCGCTTTTCGAGATGCTGCGAGTTAATAATAATAATTATATATATATACATATATATATATATATATATACATACTTTCGAAGAGATATCCATAAATCTTTTCGGTACTTGTATTATTTATATCATTTTTGTACAGATCAACGTATTATATGTATAATATAACTTCGCTGCGCGGTGAGTAATTAATTTTTTTCTATTTTATTCTTGAGGTAATGAATTTTTAGCTAAGCTTTAATTATGGAATCTGTGCATTCCGAAATAAATACTGAAACTTGCTCGAATCATAGATCCAAATTTTTGCTTACTATCGACATAAAGCATCGTTCTGTAGTGAAATCGTAATGCATCCAACGATTGAATGCATGGTGAAAATCAGATTTACATTAACAGTCGACAAGTGTAACACAAACAAGGCGCATATCGCGCTGCGAGATGTTGCTTTCGTCGGCATTGCGTCCACATCACGAATCGCATTATCGTCGTGGCGCGCGATGCAGCATTGACGACAAATACAATAAACACCGAGGCGCGTTGATGATAATGGTCGGATCACTCCGTATATTACTGCGGTGAATTGAAGCGAGCGGGCATTATTCGCGAACGTGCTAGAAATTACGTTGCCTCGCGCGCGAATGGTTTTGTCGTCGTACGACGCGTCGCGGTTGTAAAAGCCGACCGACTGCTACCGGTGGCTCGGCGGCTCGGCAAAGCATCGGAGGCAAAATTGCATATGGTACGGGTAATAAATGAGATTTCAACCGGTTGAATACGAATAAACGAAGCGCGCCACGACGATGGACCGACGCGAGGTGGAGGGAAAAATTGTCCAGAAAATTGACGTTGCCGCTGGTCGTGTCGATCTGCGCCGCGGTGTCGTTTTCAGCTTTCCCACGATGTAGGTGAGGCGAACTTTCCAATTCAATTTCCAGATGGGTCACACAAAGGCTTATTTATGAAATGTCCACCAAAAATGGAAGCGAGGGCGACGGTTGTCAGGTTATGCGCGAGATGAACGGAGAAGACAAGACTTTCGTTCTCCTCCAGCTCCGATAACGTGGCCGATGCCGGTCTCAGGATCGCTGCCGGTAAAAGATATCAAAATAATTGAAAAAGTTTAAATAGACTTCAATGTTATTTACGGCAGACTATGTAACCCGTGCCATTTTTGGCCTCCGAGTCTCTCATTTCCGCGCTAATCGCGCCAGATCGACTGAAAATTCGTACACCATAAAAATTATTTTGAGCGTTAATCTAGCGTCTATCTCTTTAATTAATTTTTTCTTACCGTTAAAAAACTTCTATATACAATTCAGTCAGCGTTGAAAACTGAAGAATGAGCAAATTTTTAAGATTTAACTTATATTGTAACATAGGCTTTCTTCTTCTAATGCAAGAGCAAGAAGAAAAAGGAGAAAAAGAAGAACTTTATATTGCAATTAATACGTAAATTGATAGATAAATTACTTATGATGGATTAAAACATTGAAAATTTTTTTTCAATTCTACATCACATTCTGAATCGATATCCTGATTAGTCGATGTTTCGCTTTCGCGATATGAATAGCGTATGCGCGACTATATGTTACAATAGCGATGAATGCCATAGTCATCGGTGCCATGTGTATCTGTGTACGTGTTCGCCATTCACATAGGTTTCACACGGGCACTTGAAATAGCCGTAGATATGTATTCCACCCAATGGCAAAGGGGTTTCCTAATTGTTGCTGCAATGTTCATAGAATACGTGTGCTTGGCGTTTGGCCTTGTGTATGTGCGCGATGTTAGCATCGTATACATTATCATGCTATACATTCCTTGGGGCGAATATACGTGTTAATGGATCCTTGCACTCTGAATTAGGTCCATCTGCCAAATGGACGCGCGGACCGATGGCAAAGGGAGTCTCATTAACCGGATATTCGAAACGCATTGGTCATGTTAACAATAACATTTGACACTTAGTACCATTTCCGAAACTAATTAAGTTTTGAATTTCTACAAGGTCACAGGGAATGTATCGAGAAGATGTATCGGATGTACGACTAGGAGTACATTCGGGGAGACGCTATTAATGTTATTTGTGTCACTCTATCTTCATTGTTTATTAGAAACAAGAATAGAATGACATAAATAGCGCTAATAGCTTCTCCTCAAACTTTATGTATAACAATAAATCTGTTCGCATTGCTTCTATTTCTTGCATCTTCGCTTTCTCTCTCTTCAACATCCAAATATGTAATTTTATTTCTTGTTAGGTCAAAATATATTTTTAAAAGAGATATATTTATCTAATAACAAAATATTCAAAAGACTTCGATGAATACATTTCAAATCTAAAATATATATAAAATAGTCTCCCAAACTTTTATTTTATATATATATATATATATTTAACTCTTTTTAAGTTTGAAAATTTTCGGGGATTTTAAACAATGCGGATAAATCTAATTATATATTCTTGTAATTATAGAATGTAATGTAATTAACTTCTTTGATTTTGCTTTTATTAGTTTCTTCATTTTCTATATCTCGTAGTCTGCAAAAGTACTTACGCACAAATGAATATAATGGGCCTTGGGATGCAATTTCGTGCGTTTACAAAACCCATTTCACTCAACCTCCAGTTTTATATTCGCAGTATTCTCCTCTTGCCGAAATTTACCCTCTCTCACTTCTTCCGACTTCCATGCTTCTCTATTTTTCGTATAAATGAGCACTATAAAATTCACATGCAAATGCCCGAGGAATAAAAGAGGTTCACACCTATTTCATAGTTTGAACGATTCTATTTCAAACAACAATTCTATTGTTAAATCAAATTACGCTCAAGTTTATATTAGGAAAAATGAAAAAGTACATAATGATAACTTGGATGTTTTTTCACTGTACGCAACTTGATTACTCTGATTTTGTCTTATCTTTAAACCACACGTAACGATTGTTTATATCATTATAATACGTATTATATAACTTTTTCGAAACCCATCCTACAATGGCTAAAATAGCGCATAAAACTAAGAATAATGTTATCGTCAGGAATACAATAACATCTAAATCGAATTGCTGATACCACGCGATATCGACTCCATTGAAACGTAAATGAGGTGCACCATTGTGACGCATTACGAACTCGATCCACCATATAACATTCTCTAAGCTATCATAGGGCTTGTCCTTTGTGAGAGCACGCAGCGCCAACATCCTATCTTTGTATCTGCAAACAGAGCGCCAAATATGTGTGCATGTTAGTTATTATATGTGAACATCGCGATTGTTGTTCTCTGTCCACATGGAGTTCATTATCATATATGTTTGTATGCGCGCGCACACTAATAATTGACATTGTAATTACCCTTTATCATCTATGACTTCTATTATAGCATCGTACAATTCTGACCCCGTAAGCTGGACTATGTCTAGGTATCTTGCAACTCCCAGAGAAACCATTTTCATAACTTGGTACACCTGATCGAAGACAAACGGTATTCCTAAGAGCGGGACGGCGTAATGAACCGCTTCTTCGGTGCTCTGCAGCCCGCCTTGATAAATGAAGAGCTTGATGTTCGGATGAGCTAAAATAAGGATAGAAGAAACAATTAATAATCTCAGTATTAATTTTTATAAAATACGAGCTTGTCTGCTTCAATTTACCCAGCACACCCTGCTGCGGGGTCCATTTTGAAATAAAAACATTAGGAGGAACATGGTAGCTATCGTTTTCGAATTTCCACAGTACTTTATATGATAAATTGGCAAAAGTGTTGGCAAAGATCTCCAATATTTTCTTTGGTAATAATTTGCTTTTCGTATTTGATCCCAGACTCATATAAATGAAGCCATTTGTCGCGCTATCCAAGAACGCTTTTAAATTCTGTAAATGAAACATTTTATGAAAATATTAATTTATAAAAGTTATTGTGTGTGTATTATTTATATATATATATATATATACATATTTTTAATTGTTTATTGCAAATAAGCGCGAGAATTAGTAATAAGAAATAGAATTTTTATACTAATCGATAATTATATCACGAAGTGTCCTACTTTTGGTAACGATGGCGGTGCCTTTGTGATGTGCAGCCCGCTGAAGTGAACAATATTAGGTATTTCGGGTCTCGCGTATGCAAGTAACGGTTCTTGATTGATCAAGACGAGACTCATATTCTTCGCAACGTCAGTGATATGTGGTATATTATTACCGAAATACTTTTCGGCAATCTTTTGCTGTTTGATTGCGAAATTATTAAACCATGAATGAATACTCCACCAAGTATTGATGAAATTTATCAATCGCCTCCAAAATGATAAATTTAATCCTGTGAGATTTTCGAGCTCCCAATTCGAGGAATGCGATGGCAGCACAGGACTGCCAAGAGTGAAACGATGGCAGTTTTGTAAGTCCATAGACATGATTCCTATAGTTATAAAATTCGTTGAGTAACATCATTTATAGCTGTTAGGAGAGAATGAAAATGCGAATATCTAAGGGAAAAGTTAAATGAAACCAATTATTTATGAATTATATGTAAAAGTCTTTATTTAAAAAATATATTTCATTTATTTGGCTTTAAATTTCAATAACATTCATATATTATTAATATATAATATATTATTAATATAAACTGTAATTTTAAACAAAATGTTTTTGTTTATTTAATCCATCACGCGAAACAAATTCCGAATCGGATTTTATATTTATGTATTTAAAATTATAATATATATTATATTAATTATTGTAGTTTAAGTCCAATATATCTTTTAAATAAAAACTTTTATAATTAGTAAATAATTGTCAACTTTATTTCACTTTTTTTGCAATTTTTTTACACTTCCCTACATCCAAAACATCGAAAATATGTAACGATATTTTTACAGCGTGTGTATTGTGTAGTCTCGTGTTGTAACACGACATTAGTAAGCATGTATCAGACTATCACAAGAAATGAGTTATTACTATTCTAATATATTGTAATAATATTGTTCGCGTTTACTCCGTATTCGCAATTCTTTTTTTTCATAACATATGTTGAAGGAAAATTGAAACGCAGAAAATTTAAATTTTAGTATACATTTATTAAATTATATAGGTTAGCCGGCACGAACTTTCCGGACAACCCAATATAATATCATTAATTAATAATTATATAATTTTATTTAATCTTACCTATTAAAGGTGCATTAAATTTGTGCGCTAGCATGTAAATTGCAGGAGTCATAATCATCTCCGCTATTACTGCATCAAATTGCATATCAGTTCTATTCGTATAATACTTCACGAGATCTGGATGGTTAAGAGCATTCTCAGCGATATTATGACCTAATGTTAGTAACCTTGTTTTCAATCCCGCCAATTGTGTGAGATTCCAACGGGTCTGACTCATGTCAGTATCATCAATTTTTTCGTATATAAAACCGAAATCTATTTCCGTATAATTAGTTATGCCAGTATCGTTTAAGATATTAGGAGTCAATGTTACTATTTCGTGTCCTCGCTTATTCAAAGCAAGACATATTACCCGAAATACTATCTGATGACTGTAGGATGGAGTTGGGGTAATAATCAATAGCCTTTCGCTGCATGTTAGGTTACTTGTAACCAGAATCCATAGAATGGTAATTGGGGAGATAGCAGTAATTAGTCTCATTCTGTGAGTAGAACAAGAAGACTGATAATTATATATACTTAACTTCTAACCACTATATATCAGCATAATATTGTTCCTTACTTCAAAAGTGACACAAAATGTGATTTTTGAATTATTATTAAGAATTAATCATATAAATAAAGATTAATATAAAGAAGACACTATTAATTATCAATAGTAAACTAACTTAACTTTACAATCCGTCTAGCACTTGTGTCATTTTTTTTTTGTAAAAATCTTGTCTTCAAAGAGGCAATAATATCTTCTACAAGAGTGATACATTTTGAGTTATGTCGTCTTTGTTAATAAAAAGGGGAGTTTTATAAAATTTTATAGAGAACATTTAAAGTCAAGACAGGTGATCAAAATTTGAAGAAGTTGTTTTAATTTAAATTTAATTAATTGATCACAAGATAAATATAAACTGTTGATGATAATTCAAGCTATGCCACTTTTAATGAATTATAATGAATTATTTGTTATAATTTTTGTAGGATATCAAATTAAATAAAAAAAATAATTCAATAAACTTAAAAAAGAATGATTTTTTTTAAACATTGTGATGAAAACGACATTTGATTATGTTTCTAAGAGTATATCTTTTTTTTGATATCATTTAATTAATCAATAATTATCTACTAAGTTGAAAAATAATTTTTTCAGAAAAAGGAAAAAACTATTTTTCAACTAATTTTTAAATTAATTTTTTTTAATTGTGTTACGTTTGAAGTAAGGGAACAATACATACTATATGTATGTCGAAAAAACATAATAACTTTATTTTACAATCGAAAAATTACAAGATAGATATTATATACAATAATGCGATAAATTATATTTTTCTGTTTTTTGACATAATCTTTCGAAATAATATAAAATCAATTTTTATATTTAAATATAAAAATTAATACAAATATTAATATTAAAATAATTAATATTTTTTATATATCGTTTACACACGTATGCCCGAAATAACATTTTTCCTTTATATAAAAATATAAATTTAATTATTAGTATTCTGTAAAGCACTCGATTGAATGAGATTGCGTACTTACGTTGTTAATAAGATATTCATATTATTTTAATTAATCCTCTGCAGGGATTACTAGTAACTGAATTACCACAGTGCAGTATATTGCATGATTTCGATCGAAGAGACACTCTTATACTAACTCTATCTAGAACGAATCAATAGCATTATGTAGAGTTTTTTTATAATTCCATTTTAATTTATGTCGTCACGTGTTAATAATACTCGGTGAGTAATATTCAAATGCGTTTGTACAATATATTGAATTCGATAAAAGATTTTAAAATCAAGGAAATCATCTCTAGAAAAATCATTTCAAGGAAAACTATCTTGATATTGAACAACTTGAAGGGGAACAACTTTTCTGGTAAGCATTTCTGGTGTGAAGAATATGCTTATGTATAGTTGTATCTATAGTTATATAATATTAGGTGTACAAAAAAGTTCTGAGCTTTTTTTTAAATTAAAATAAAATTCAATTAGTAAAATTCAATCTTTATTCAAAAACAAACGAAAAAATATGGCTTGCTGCGTAACGCCAAGCTGTTCTGCAAGCTCCTTTTCAGTTTGCGTAGAGTTTATATCCAGCAGTGCTTGCAATTCGT
>Ga0157364_1003567_pt1 | contig 15132 bp, 7 predicted proteins | sample AttsexASBM2_FD_111476 | JGI IMG/M metagenome (GOLD analysis project Ga0157364, IMG submission 111476) | Fungus gardens microbial communities from leaf cutter ant in Ribeirão Preto, State of São Paulo, Brazil - Atta sexdens ASBM2 | ecosystem: Host-associated > Fungi > Mycelium > Unclassified ... | reverse complement strand
GATTTTGTTGAAACATTTAAAATTTTGCTGATTATAAATGTGAAAATAATTTTGTTGGACCGTTAAAATAATTATGTTGAAAAACTAAAAAATGATGAGCAAAAAAATTTGATATCCTGAATAACCAGTTTGAATTTTTAATAAAATTATTTTCGAATTTATATCCAGCAAAATTTTTAACCTTCCAGAAAAATCGTTTTTTCCATTTACAGTTTGCATCATCTAAGAAAGTAATAAAAATAATATAATAATAATATATACTTATATATATAAAAATAATATATACTTTATATTTTTAACATAAGATTTTATTTATATTTATCATGATAAGATATTATGAAACGACTAATACTTTCTAATTACTTATATAACATTTTCTTGTATCGTGTATAATTTATTTAAGACATATTTATTAAAGACAATTATGACATTAACGAAATATCCAGAAATTCAGACATCATGTTTGTATCAGCGATAAATTTTCCGGAATATTCTGGATGCCGATGTTACGCGAATAGAGCAATAGTAAACGCGACCGAATGAACCAACTTGTCCTAAATCGTACATGTACATATAGTACATCACCGTGGATCTATTCGTTCGGTTGTATTTGCAGGTTATGTATTAAACACAGGCGACAAAGTCACGCCGTTTCTCTTCGTTTGCAAATTACGCCGTACTTTGCAGAGGAGGCGCACAAGCGCAGATGCTGCAGATTCGCAGCTTCCGCGACGTTAGTCGCGATATGTATGCCTAGGGATGCGGGTCAATGATATCTCGGTCTGAATACTGCATTGAAGTACCATTGCTGTCACGACATCACCAGACACACATTGCACCGTGTGCGTTTATAGAACGGTAAAAGATTTTGCGAAATAAATAATGTTGCTGAATATAAAAAATTCAGCAGGCGAATTAACGCTGGAAAAGCTGCCGTAATCAATCGCGTGCGTTTTGGGAATTTGTCGTATTGAAGCTTTACCGGATACTCGTCCGGAAGTAATTTTTTTTGTTCGGAAATCGAAAACCACTGTACGTGTACCCTGATATGTCGGGCTATGCCAAAGGTTTCGCTTTTCACAGAATTCGCACAGAATTAGCATATCGATTGAAATATTTATCGTATATTTCACAAATATATAGATATATCTGCGATATTTGTGTATGTAATATATCCTAAGGCTTTTATTTAGCTTGTTGCTTAACATATACTATTTCATTATATCAAATTATATTCAATTATTTTAATTATTTTTAATCATTTCTATAGAATTTAATTAAAACAATAGAATTAAATTTAACTCTAGAAAATCCATTAAATTTGAGTTAAATTTAATGTATTAATTGTTATAAGTATAAACATTAATATGAATGTTGTTCAAACTACAGAAAGAATTAATTTACATTTTGACATATGAAAGTGTGTCCAAAAAATAATAAAGTGTATTTATAAGTCGAAAAATTGGGTTAGTTATTGCTCCAATATCATTGCTCCTTTGATATATATAACAATGCATAATCACATTCAAAGATTAGAAGAAAGCATCATTCTTCGTTAAAAATTATCTGGCGACTACAATAACAAAATTATATGAGAGAGAGAGAGGGGGGGGGGGACACGGATTAGAAAACACTGTTATAAAAAAGGGTTATAAAGATGAATATAAAAAATACTTATATACATATATAAGCAATATATATTTGCTTTAATCGTGAATTGCGTGAATATAGGATTTCTTTCATTTAATTATCAACAATCTATTTCCATTTTATTGCTTTTAAAAGCATTGTATATTTGTAGCGGAAAGAACAGAAATAAGTAGATCACAGGACGATTATTTTAGGTCAGTTACAAAATAATTTCTTTCTCTTTAGACATTGGCCAACTATTTGAGATAACTTTATATGAAAAGTTTAGATACTGTGTCATAACGAGCTCTTATATTTTCTACATGAAAAACATCTCCCATGTGAGCACTTCCTAAAGAAATTTTAAATCCAGGGCTAGCTTTTAATTTGCTTTAGGATACGCCGCAAGTTTTTCAAGCTTAATGTCAAGAATGCGATGTAATTCACCCGTTTCGTGACGACTTTCTCATGGGTATACATAGGACGTAATCCTAAAACACTCTATTTTACTCGCTAAGTTTTCAGAGAACGCAGAAAAATCTTCCCAGTAGGAATCGCGTGGCGGAGAAAAGCGTCAGCAAAACCCGATGATTTTGCCGAAACTTTGGAAACACGTAGAGTGGCACCGAGTTTTTGTACCGTAATTCGATTTTTCGGAGTTAGTTAAAAGCACTCTTTAAAGTTCCGCTTGCCGCAACGCTACATGGGAAGCTATCAGAGATGGAAGAGGAACTTGGCGGGCTCCGAAAGTTTTATGAGTTCTAATGCAGAATAAAGGGATAGTTACAAAAGTTAACTGTGGAACAACCGTTTATTTTAACGCTCAATCTTTACATCCTGTCTTCGCGATCTCGTTGAACAAGACCGCGCTTTATAGTGGTTTGCATTATGAATACAGTTTTCTCTATTGTATTATATTAAATCGTTAACATTTAATAAATTTACGATAAAAAATGAAATTGGTAGCCATTTATTTGTGAGATAATATGCACATTTATTGTGAGATAATAGTGTGCAATAAGAATATTTGCTGTAATCTAAATAAAAAATAATATTATTGATTTTAAACAGAAATATTGAAAAATGCCTATGTTGCATACTTGACATCTTATATCATTTCTTTACTTTGAAAGTGACATGACTTAAAAAATTAGATAATTGTAAGTACAAGAAATAATTACGTGCGCGGCTAAAATAAGATGTTGGAATAGTCAATATATTCTCTAAAAGTGAATCAGTGTATTATTACTGAAATACATTAAATATTCGCTGATGATTATATCGGTTATAAGTATAGCACTGAAGTCACTACTTGATTTTTAGAGAGTATATTTAAATGATTTTTGTGTCAGATATTAAAACATTGTAAGTTTTTTTTTTAAATAAGAAGAACCATTTTTCAATTTAATAGACAGTTATTAACTAATAAAACGATTTTGATGTCCTACAAAGTTATAATAAATTCATAATAATTCCTCAAAAGTGACATAATTCAAAATGTCACCAGTTTATATTTACCTTAATCAGTTAAAATGATTAAATTCAAAACGAAACAATTCCTTTTTCGAACTACTACTTATCACTAATCAATTATGCGATTACTAAATTGTATTAACTCTAAATGTTCTCTGTAGAAAACTCATTTTTACAAAAAATACAATTCAAAATGTATGACTCTGTATAATAGAACGTGTTATAATTTCTTTGGAAATCTTAAGACTAACACAAATGCTATTTAATGGACGGACTGTGAAGTTAAGTTGATTTATTTTTGATGATTGCTAGAGTAATCTTTATCTAACTTATTAACTTAATAACTTGAAAGTTATATTTTTAAGTTATATCACTTTTGAAGTAAGAGAATGACATCTGTATATGATTTTTATCGCACACTAAATATGGCAGAATGACTTCAGAAAAAAGATAAAAAGATGGGCTTCTATATTACGAAGTTATTGACCCGTTTCTAACAACGTACAAAGAACAAATTAGTATCGCAACGCAAAATCGCCATTTCTTGATGCACAGTCGTCATGTTGTGTTTAATTCGATTATGAGATGGCGAGGGATCGAATTAAAAATGCGATAAAAGATAGATGGACGCCAGGAAGGAAATAAATCGAAGTTAGCAGCGGGTCGATTCTTCGCTCGGTTGCGGAGGGCACTTGCGAGGACGTGACCTCCGTTCTCTCTATATTCCTTCTTTCACTCCATATCTCTCTCTCTCTCTCTCTCTCCCCTTTCCGTTCTCTCTATCTCTCTTTAGCTCGGTAAACGGACTCGCTTGAAATTCAATGGACGTTGGCAGGCCGCATAGCCATCCGTTCCTGTCGAAATACCTTTCAAAACGCCTCGGCTTCGCGCGCATCGTTTCGCCGCCGACAAGCCGCGTCTGATATCCAACATTTCTCGCCCGCGCGGTTTAGTATCTCCGGCCGAAGCGATGTGGGAATTACATCGTTGTCTTCGTGATCTAGCAATGTTGTTCTCGTCGGAGACGTACCGCGGCGTGGATAAAATCATCTCAAGCTCAAATAACATCGTTACCGAATCATCTGCGGAATTAACCGGCATGTTTTGCCGTTGAGAGATAAGTCAATTCCTCGGTCTTCGACAAATCTTGAGATTCGAGATGTTATTTTACCTCTCAAATTTCGCAAAGCTGCGAAATAAACCTTAAATTATATCCTAACTGTAAACAATTAGATATCGCGAGTTTAAATACAGGTGCATGAAAAGAATGATTTTGCTAAAGTATTAAAAAATTTAGTTTATATATAGATACAGATCTGAAAATAATTATATAGAACACTCAAATATGATAATAATGTTGCAAAACATTTTGACATTTTAGCAACCATTTTTATCTAATTATGTTTTGACAATCTAATAATTTATTTTCAGATCTGTGGTATTTAACTAAATTGAATATTTCAACAAAAGGTATTCGTTTTTTTCGTGTACACTAAAAGAACATTTTGCTAAAAAAATCTAAAAATTTAGCTGGCTAACAGATCGGAAAATAATTTTGCAGGAATCTTAAGCAATGCTGCAAAATGTTTTGATATTCTAGCAATCAATTTTGTCGTCCTACCTAATTGTTTTGATGGTCCAGCAAAATTATTTTCAGATCTTATAGCCAAATTTTTAGATCTTCAACAAAATTGCTTTTTCAGTGTAGCTGCAGAAATACGCATATTTTTTTTTATTTTCTTTTATACGAAAATATTTAGAAATGAAGGTACATATTTATAAATTCGAAGTGAATTGTTTTGTAAAACAATTAATTATACCTGGATATACATAGATATTAATCGACGAAGGAAATGTCAACGTGTAATCTTTTATGAGTCTTGCAATTACGATTAGCGATAACTTGATGCGCGCAATATAAACTTGCCGACAATAAGTTATATAAGATTCGACGGTGAATGTTCCTAGGGAAGGAAATATATTTTATGGAAAGTTCCATTTCGCGTTTCTCTAAGGAGATTTGGATTACGAAAGGACGATTCCGCGGTATATCAGAATTCCTTCTACCGTCGGCCATTTAGTACCTCGTAAATGTGCCTTACTTTGGCTTCGAGTGAGATTTTCCAAGCCATCGCGAACCTGAGAGTATCCATATTGAGAGCGTTTATTGTTAAATTAGAGTTTATTTTAAATATTATCGACGGCTTCTTAATAAGAATTTTAACAGGAAAGTTATTTTAAATTCCTAAAAGTTATAATTTCTTAAATTACTATTAAATTCATGGCTTATACGCATCACGCAGTTTGTGAAATGTATAAACATTTAACTATAATATTGGTGAAACTTAAAGTATACTACAAATAAAGCGAAGAGAATCTTATTCGAGTAAAGCGGATTTTGATGTTATAATAATAACATTCGCATAAACTGGAAATTGTAATGCAATATAAGAGGACAACAACCAAGAATAAACAAAATTAAAAATGATAAATAATAATAAATTTGTTTTCTAAAAATTTAGACAATGACATTTCGACTTAGCAGTCTTCATTAGTAAGATAAAAATAAAGGTATTATATTGGACATTGTGAAATTTGAAACATTATTCGACATCAAGGTCTGCTTCGATTGAATTTCTTCGTTTATTTGTTCACGGAAAAAGTAATTTTGCTGAAGAATCTAAAAATTTAGTTAGATACTGAAAATAATTTTGGATCATCAAAATATTAGGTGTGGAAATCTTATTAATGATGAGCAATGCTGCAAAATGTTTTGATATTCTAGTGACCAATTTTGTCATCCCATCCTATTATTTTTGGTTCAGCAAAATTATTTTTAGATCTGTACTTAACTAAATTTTTTTAGCAAAATTGCTCTCTTTGTTATTTACGTATTAGTCAATTTTTCTTTTATTATCATAAATTGTATCATGCTAAATTACGAGAAAAATGAACCAAACGACTTTTTGAGAAAGAAAGTGATAAAATATATGTACTTATTCTCGATATCCTTTTTGTTTATTTTTACGTTGGTTTATTCTTACGTACTGTTATTTTGCAGTTCGCATGTTGAGTTTATGTTCGAAAAAAGTAGCGTTCTATGAGTACGCGATAATTTGTCAAGTTTGTGTTTAAACGCGACTATATTCTGTGCCGTATTTAAGGTAGACAAATTTCTCGGGACATTTCGACGATGAAAACAAAAAGAAGAAAAAAGAAGCGCTTCTCGCTACCACAAGATTTAGTTGTTCCCTGGCATGAGAGACCTCCGTAATGTTTGCAAGAACGTGAATATATCGTCTACCTGACTGCATGGGATTCCTAAAGAGATTTGGATTACCTATTCCTTCTCAGTGCCGTGACTGATATCGCCAAGATTTCCGTGACCATTTCTATGTCGAGAACGATTTGTCCTCGGAACATTTTGGTCAGATTCAGCATTTCGTTATGAACACACATCGGTGCTCATCGCGGCGTTTTTTTATTTGTTTGTTAGCCTGGAAAGAAATTGTTGTTGTGGAAAGAGCTGCTGCTCATTATAAAACTATGCAAGCTTATGTTGTTCTCAGTGCTTCTAACTTTTCAACTTTTGACATTAAGTAACGGAATCCCGGATTATCTTGAAACTTAAGAGAAAAGATTTGTGAGTTACTTGAGCTGGGATAAAGTACTAAGAATCCTTCAAATTATGATAATTATTTTATAATTACGGTCTTAACCAATGCGAAGTTTAAAATATTTTATTCTACGTTATCATCGTTTAAACATACATTGTTGCAATAAAATCGACTTTGAGATGTTGTACATACAGATCGCGTATTATCTTTTAAAGCAGTTTAGATTATCCGTTGTCGTTCCTTAGAGGAACTTGCAAGGCCAATTTCTTGAGCCACTTGCATGTCCGAACTCAAGTGAAAATAGCTAGTTCTCGAAAATAGCTAGTCACCGTGCGGTCGCACACATGTTTACCGTCAATCTCACTGAAATCCTCGATTCGTGTTCGCTTGTATTCTCTGAGCACTTTAGCCTGTAGTCACACGTTTGTCTTGTAGTGCCGTTAGAAATGTACCAGCAAAAATATATTTTTGCACTCAAAATCAGATCCATACTCAGAGAAAAAGTAATTGATAACAATCATAAAAATGATGACTATGCAAGTTTTATATAGAATTTATATATATTGTGTAATTGAATAAGTTATTTTATAATTGTTGCAACTGTTTTTCAACCACACATTAATTGTACATAAAGCTTATATATATATATATATATATAGTTGCAATCTTTATAGTTGCTATCTTTATAGTTGCTGTAGTTGCAATCTTTATAGTTGCTATCACTTTTCCTATTGCATGTACAAATATCAAGATAAAATAAAATTCTATTATTCTTTTTGCCTTCTCTCAAAATAAATGTCCTCCTTGCTTTTACATTTATTATTTCACTTTTTTATAGTTATTCTTTTATATTTTATTTAAAAAAATAGATAGCATTTATTAGAGATTATGTAGCTGTCGAAATTATTTACAATCAGTATTTCACCATTTTGTTATCTTTAAAAAAGATGTATTGTCATTTTTGCCACAAAAACAGCAAAAATGAGCAGAAAATAGAACAGTTGTTTTTAGATCAGTTCACAAAATAATTTTGTCATTTTTATAGTTGACACTTATGTTTTGCTTTTAGTACACTTTCTTTTTTTATCGATAGTCATACATAAAAGTGGATACATTATATCCATGTCTAGTGTTTTTCATGCGCTCTTTCTATTCCCGAAGATAAATATCCAACATTTCGTGGGTCCACATTGATTGAGAAAATATCTGAAACTAGAGTACACCACAGGAAATTTGATCGGGGTGACAAGAATGAAAAGTGTATAAAATATATCAGTGTCAGTCCAGAGCGAAAATAAATTTTATCGATTTTTTTATGTTTGTCATTCTGGGGGGTTTGACAATTAAAAACAGGATTAAAAATGTTTTCTTCACAGTAATACAAACGACAGTCTTTTTGCACTCGCGAAAGTTGTCTTGTAAATAAATTACGTTTAACAATATTCTTTTTTTATTTTTCTCACGGTGGAAATTTAATTAACATACAAGCGACGCTGTAAATGCTTGGGAATTAAGATAGCATGAAATATATTTATGTGAAACGTCAGTTTTTCCTCATGTCTTAAATCGTCGTGCATATCCAGGAAATTTCATTTAAACTAATGAGTTCAAGTTGCAGATATTTTCTTTTCTTTTTTTTCCATTAAATATTTCTTTCATGATAAAATAATTGATTCACTCGTTATAAAATCCGCAACTCGTATGATTATCGTTGATTAACGATACGTCAATGCAGGACGCATTTTCAATTTTAATTATCGCGAGTGTGATGTTGAATAATTCACTGATTCGTAGACCGGAACTTTGATAATTGCGAGAAGTAGCCGTGAACCGATAGGAATTTTTAATTAGCAAATGATTGATATGACTTTTTAATTCGTATAGCAACATACGGTTGCATGAAATAACCACGCGGTCGCTAACCAAGTTAGCGTTGCATCGAATTTCTCAAATTTTGTTTTCATTCATAAATAAAATATTTCAATTGCGAGTGTTAATGGCCAAACAGCTTTACATTCCTATTGGTAGATGTAAATAATAGATATATGTAAGACTTTTCCGGCACGTAACTATGATACTACTGTAGTTTACATGGTGTAGTATTAATACATATGCATGCAAACTGTGAAAATCAACGAAGCAATGCGAGCGAAACAGATTCGAGGATGCAAATACGTATCTGTGTATTTGTGCAAATCAATGTATAATTTTATTCATGACGTAACCGCCGCGGCTTAAATATGTAAATTATAAGACCTACTTAAAAGTTTTCTGTCACGACGTGTTATTACGTCGATAAACGGATTAAACAACCGTCGTTCCTAATGCGCGCGGAATATTCGCGCGGCTCGGACTCTTGTTTCCGCATACCGTTTTCTCTTTTTTCAATAAACAATGACGAACCTGCAGCATTTCCTCGTTATTCTTTGATGCAGATGATGGGGATAATTTATTCTCGGCGCAGCACGGTCGATAATGGCGACGTTAATTTCGTTTATTTACGGCGTTGTGCTGCTCAAGCGCAAGGCCCAGTGATTTAGGAAACCTCGAGCGATTCGCGATTCACATCGAACATTATTAATATGCATGAGAAGATGAGCGTAAAGCGTCTGGCGCGTGGTAAGGACGTAGAGCATTCCTCTGCATGCACGCGCGCGAGTATATGTTGGACGATAGTACACGCGTGCAGAGCGCGGCAATGTCGAAAATTGCATCTCCAGATAAGTGCATCCAATCAAGCAGGATGTGAGCATGTTAACTTAATTATGGAAAGAGGTCGAAGGAGAATCGAAAAGTGGAGATGAATTTCAAGAAATATCTTGCGGTATTATTTCATCCGCCTGTACGATGAATCTTTCACGTTATACGGTATCATGAAAAAATATATATAAATTAGAACTTGTCTGCATTCATAAGAATTTAGAGCCGATCTTTTCGCGAAAATTGGATGGCTTTTAGGTATGCAGAGCGCTCCGTAATAGGCGCAGTTGATGAAGCGAGCTGTAGGATTCCTTGGGGAGGAATAAAGCGACTTTTGTACTAGTAGAATATAATTAAGCGCTCTTTTTTCGCAATTTTCAAAGTTTTAAATGTTAACGTATCTTGAGATTTTGATCATCTTAAAATTAACCACAGAGTCAAATTATATTATCCGTTTGTATTCCAGAAATTTAATCCTTAAAAATCTTCTATATCTAATCTTGTATAATAATTCTCGTAATTTGAAAAATTATTATTTCTACAATTTATAAGAAACAATTAGTTTATATTTTCTATTGATAAGAAATAGGACTCTGCATATTCATTACATCAATTACTTAAATTTTTGCACCAAAGTCATTTTAACGGGAAGTTTGACTGCAAATTCTTACGAAGCAGAGTTTAAGCGTTTTATATAAAAGAAATCAAGTTTCTCTCTCTCAGAATTAAGAAACGAGCTTTCATTTAAGGCTTTTTCATTTAAAGAGAAGTATTGTAATGTATTTTGTGCCAAAGAATAAATTACATGTTAATTAATATGTTATTTTAGTTAATAATAGTAAATCTAAATATATTTGAATATTATATACTAGATATTATATATCTAGTATATAATATTATATTATATATTGTGTTATATTTATATTAATATATTATAATATATAATATATTATTAATTTGTTGACTAACACATTCATTTTCTTATAATGTACATTTATGAAATAGGAAATACTATTACTGTTATTTTTCTTTAAATAAAAGAGTCATACAAATTATATCTAGGTATGATCAATGGAATAAATATATATTCACATTTAAAATGTAACCACGAAAATCCGATTTTATTTTAAATTATTAAAAAGATGAACTAGCACTTGGTTTTTTTTTAGTTTAAATTTTTCTAAATTTGAATTATTTAAAATGCTAATAATTAAATTTAAGATAATTAAGAATGGCACTTGATTTATTTTATATAAAAGTTCTAGTCTGTTAAAAAAAACTTATCTATTATTCCATCTTAAATAACCGTACTGATATATTTTTACCTATTTACTAATTGTAACTTATACAATATTTTAGTATTAAAATCTACATAACTCATATTTCTGATTTCATTTCATAAAAACATTTTAATATTAAAATTCTTGATTTTTACCAAATATAGAACGTGGATTTTATAAATAAGAGATCCTATAAAATTTTACATTGTAGATTCGTTAAGTCATATTTTTGAGACACCAATTGATTGATATTTATATAAAGAAACAAGTCGAATTAATGCTGTTAATAAACATCGAAAACTCGTTCGTCGAAGTCGTGTCTTATCAGAATTCGATTAAGTTTACTCACGTGTTGCATCGCGGCATACCCGGTGATTTGCTGGAGCTTGCTGCTGACCATCTTCGTCCCCGTGCCGTTTGTCTTCTCGCTCTTCCCGCTCCAGATGCCGATTACGCCCGTTATAATGAGAGCCACTAGGGTGATGATGCCAATCAGTAAGGACAGTGTCACGATTTTGCTGCGGGGCGATATTACCATCGCCATCTTTTCCACGAATTAGTGTTCGTCGCGATTACTCGTTCGAATGTTCGATAATATAGAAATTTACACTCAACAAACAACGCTATCCATCCGTCACGGGATGGACCGAAAACATGCGTATATATGTATCTATGTATATATATCTCTATGTATATGAATAGCTCTTCTTTTTTTTTCTTTATGACAAGAGGGACGCGGGGAATTCAAAGGGATAAATAATATAATTTCTTTTCGTCGCGCGGCGCCGGTCCTGCGCGATCATTATAACTTTATCACTTCCTCGCATTCGAATATCGACGACGACGGCGATGGTGACGACGTGTCGAACGAATTCTCGTGTGTCATTCTTGAAGTCACTTGGGACGCGCTCACCTCTTCGAAGCAATTTAATTGAGAGACCGCTCGATGCGACACACTGGGACACGACGTCTTCCGTATCACTTCCTTGTTGCACTTACGAACGATTCGATGGATTCGTCGATGATTGCACAAGATTCTCGAAATCGTCGTCCCGGAGCGATATATGGTAGCAGGTGAGAAGAAAAACCTATATATGACGTCTTATCTGAAAATCTCACGTTCTCGAGTTGGCACGTTAGGACGAGTTTTCCGGCGCTTTCAACGTCTCGAAAGATTTTAAGAAAGCGTCCTCGTCGTTTCGAGAACCTTCAAGCGGGCTTCTCTGGCGTCGAATTCTTTCAGTTCGTCCAATAGATGCACGCGCATGGATCAACAAGTTCAACGAGCGCGGGCGCTAGCGAGCGCTTGCACCGCTCAACAACAAGGACCCGCGATAAATTCGTCTGAATAATCAACAATACAGTTCTTCGAGAGACGTTTTAGTCCTCAAGGTATATATACCGACGACGATATTTCTCTGCAGGGATGCATATAATGAGAGTGCAAAGCGGAACGGAGCGGGGTCGAAGATGCGACTTCTTGTTTCTCGAGTTTCTTAGATTTTCTTTCAATCCACTCCGTCCTCGTTTTCTGTCTCTCCCCCCTTCTTTCTTTCTCTCCTTCGTTTCATTCTCTTTCTCGCTCTATCTTTCAACCCTTGTACTCTCTTCGCGCTTCGAAAACGAACTTTGAAGGCCTTTAAATGTAGAGGAAACTTACCGCGGTTTACATCCTAGGAATAATGATTCTACGCTTCTGCGTTACAACGATCGCTTGGCGACATTGCATATTAAATATGTTGACTTTGGTCGTTACCAACGCTATTATCTTGGGTCAGGTGAAATTTATGATAAACATGCTAGATAATATTAAAGCTGATTATTCAAACTTACTCTTACCGCGATGATGTAAGTAAAGAAATATAATAACAATATTTAATTTTGTTCTCTAATAACATCTTTTGATTTAATACTGAAAATATTCTCTTTATTTTTTGACAAAAGATTCTTTCAAATGAAATTATTTAAAGAGACGAGAAATTATTTAAAGATAAAATTTATTAGAGACACGCAGAGACGAAGACAGTATCGATCAAGAAAGGTGCCTTCTTGCTTAGGAGGTGTCTCATTTTCGCCGTCGATCGAATTGACATTCACATAAATTAGCACAGCGCTGTAGTAGAGTGTCGAGATCTTAAACACGAAAATCAATTTCACGAGTTGCACGCGGCACGTGGCACAGTTATTTCCATTCCATCTACTCTATCCTCTTCAGTAATGCTATTTTCATTTTACACAGAACGCAGTGTCGTCTACGTTGTCGCTTCGTGCCGTTCTAACAAATGACAGATGCAAATACAGTGTATACTCGCTCGATCGAGGAGCGCTGATAAGAATAAAGTAGTGAAGTCGTCGACTTGAACCTATCAATCTTTGCGATCGCTGTATGAATATAAATATTTGCTTTTTATTGTCATGCAAATTGCGTTCGAAATTGAATGTAGTAATATAAATATATTTTTTTAATGAATATTCACATAAATAAAGAATTTTTTTAATCGTAATTCTATAATTTTAATTTATAAGTTTTTAACTTATCTTACATTATATGAAAGAGAGAGAGAGAGAGGGGGGGGGGACGAGAAGGAATAGGAGAAAAAAGAAAAAGAAAATAGAAAATTGTTTAATGAGAAAAGCTAATGGTTTAAGAGAATAATAACATAGTTGCTGATCATTTGAGAATTATTACTTTTATATGTATATATATATACTATTAATTAGCGAAATAAATGAGATTATATTTATATTTGTAGTTATATTTCAAATTAATCAATTTTTTTTTAAAGCAAATAATGGTTCGTTTAAAATTTTCTGGCTTCAATATAATTACTAGTATTTGAATTAATGAAGTTGATAATGAACAAAGATTTTTTTTCTCGGATCGTTATATCCTAATATATAATAAGTTGCTTAATTGTTAAGTAATTTATTTTAATTAATAGTACTTTTTCTCGTGCGAAAAAATAATGAATTTCTATTATCGTAGAAGTATTTTAAAAAATGATGCTATTTCCCTTGTAAGAGAATCTTTTCGAGAGAAATGCAACATAATAAAGTGCAGTCTTCGTGGAATACCGTCGGTACATAATTTTGCGCGGGCAAGAGAAAACCGCGAATTATTTAATATGCCTGTCTGAATAACGTGGTTCTTTACATTTTCTTATTAACATAAAAAAGTTTAATCATAATATCGTAATCGTAGTATTCGATAGTCTGGCGTTTAAAATGCAGAAACGCGTTGATTTGTCGAATATAATTTTATATTCGTTAAAGATAATTATTATAGCACTGGAATATATGAATGAGGTCGAATCGCACCGACGTATACATATATATATATATATCAACGTGAAAAAATAATTACAACGAATAAGAGACGAGCGTATTAATGCCGTATAATGCCGCAGGAAATGAGTTAGAAATTCAAAAGGATTGCGCACATTCGCCGATTTTACATTATTTTCGTACACGTAAAATTGTTAACAACCGTTGCAGTTTTAAAGTTCTTTCTGTATGTACTGAATTTTTTTTCAAGAAATCTATGTCTAAAAAGCTTTTTATACTCAGCAGAAGAATTAAATGCAAATGTAAGAGCATTATGTTATGCTTTTGAAGATTTAATATGAGATAAAATTGAAATATTTCTTTTATAAGAATTGATGTAATATACACGTCTCTAAGATGTTCAAAAATTACTACAGGGAAATATTCGATGTTCTCTTTTGCAAGAACAGATCGCAGAATAATTCTGGAATAAAGCTTGAAAGATGGAATATCTAATCAGTTCGAAGAAGAAGTATGTAAACGAGTGAGCTTCATTTAAAATATGACGCTTACAATCTACGCGATCCGCACAGACACGGAACGTCCTTTTCACCGATGTAGACTTCACCAGTTTCTCTTCCTGTTGTTTTCTTCCACAAATGTAATTCAAGAAATTTTTTTTTGCTTACTCTTTTACAATTTACTTCGGCAAAAGAATTCGTATCTATCTTCTCTCAAAAAAAATTTCAAAAGCTAAAACAATCTTTTGATTATATAATTTCGTCGGTTCCAATGCATTTGTAATAAACACTCCAAGTTTGTACTTACTCGACCTCACCAATTATCGTACTGAAGAGAACTCAAACCCAGAGTCGAAACGCACTTAACTTCATTAAGTATCGCCTTATGAATGTATAGTTTACCAACAACAGTAGAAGTTCACATAAGCATTTTACTTGTATTAGATTTATGCTTGGAATCATAAAGGCTATTTATTTAATTTATTTTAATTAAACACTCCAAAAATTCTCTCTCTCTCTCTCTCTCTCTCTCTCTCTCGATTTAGTCTCGTAAAAATATTTGCATTTTGTTGCAACTAGCTTTAAATTATTTTAATATCATTTTATAAAAGAAAGCATTGAACTAAGTATTCTTATTGTTCTCTCACT
>Ga0157364_1003566_pt1 | contig 15133 bp, 6 predicted proteins | sample AttsexASBM2_FD_111476 | JGI IMG/M metagenome (GOLD analysis project Ga0157364, IMG submission 111476) | Fungus gardens microbial communities from leaf cutter ant in Ribeirão Preto, State of São Paulo, Brazil - Atta sexdens ASBM2 | ecosystem: Host-associated > Fungi > Mycelium > Unclassified ... | reverse complement strand
TAATTTATATATATCTATAACAAAAAAAGTTATCTGAACCAACTTATCTCAGATTCATAGCTCAATAACTTACTTGGTAGAGTGACTTTTGGACATTGTCGGCATTAAGCGCCTCAACGAGGACTACATACGGCGATCATTCTCTTTAAGGTCGGCACACTCTCCAACAACCAGTAAGATATGCATTCGCAAGCTAAAAGAATCGTTGCAATCAGTGAAGTTATCTGTGGGACATCCCCAGCAGTCTTCAGCGGATCTATTACGAGGAGTAGAACCACAGCAGCTCAACAAATGGTTATCAATAGCCCGCTGTTCGCAGGCGTGCAGCAACACTCGACCGACCATCAGTAGCAGCCTGTGAGGTTCTGCCCCCTCCCCCCCTCCATACGCAGATCACCGCCACCAGCGAAGACCGTTCCTCTTACACGTCACAGTCACTGCTGTTACCGCCGCTTTCACAAGGCCATCTGGAAGACGGGGATGTACAAACATATCGATCCATATCTCCATCATATCTTAGAGAGATTCCGATATTGGTCTCCCCGCCGCGGTCCATAGGTGACGCAGACGGATAAGCCTGACAAGGTGATCAGGGGTACCCAACATCTGCGGCCATGGTCATTGGTACGATTTAGATGGTAGGAAACGACGTCTCAGGAAACCTCGAGAGACCGACCATAGTCACGCCACAGAAATGATCGAGGGAGATTGGATGAACACAGAAGATCGGACAAACAATACCTACATCATCGGCGTAGGCGTTAGCGGCTAACACTCGTCGCTGTCGAGCCCTTCTCAGGGCTTGGCCAAATTCCTCTGGCTTGAATCTTTTAGTTCGCACACAAAATCGTCCTTATCAGGACTGTTGGAATAGAGCACGCATACGCGTAAATCTGTTTCCATATAACTAATAAACTAAACTACCAAACTGGTGATCCCGACGTGATCCAAGATGGAAGATGGAAACAGAACAGACGGGAAGACAGCCATTAATCCCCCAGCATACATGGATCGCAATCAAGCTCCCGCCTTTTTGGCCGAAGGAACCCGAATAGAAGGGCAATTCATGTTTAGTGGAATAACGCAAGACGCCACCAAGTACGCCTACGCACTCTCATAGCTAGATGCCATGTCCGGGAAGTAAAGGACCTGATATTCACTCGATAAGGATAAATATCTTAGTTGAACTGCTCTGATACAGAAACTGTTAGCATTCCAAGAGCAGCGCATAAGGAACTAGGGGATAGAAAACCTTCCCTTCTTTCGTCACCTGCAAACACTGGCAGGTACGACCGTATCTGATCAACTATTCCATACCCTACGGTTGGGACGCTTGTCGTCACAGATGCAAACCATCATAGCAACTAGGACCGAAGACCGGCTAACCGAGATAGCCGATCAAGCAGACAAGATCCACAAAGTCACAAGCACGATAGTCGTGGCCGTCACATCAACCATAGCGGATATAGCGACATCTATAATAGAATCTTGGAGATACAACTCCAAGAGTTAACGAAATAAATTGCCTTTCTAATTATGAAGCTCGCGAAAGCAAAGAAACGCGAGCGAAGCAGAAACTGAAATCACAACAGCACCACTCAGAAAGATATCTGTTATTATCACCGATGATTCGAGGTCGAAACAAAGAAGTGCATCAAACCCTGCAATTTTCAGGAAAACAAGGAAGGCACTTAAAGATGGCTAGCGACTTGAACCTCACCAGCTGCCTGTTCATGACAAATCGTACCTCTAAAATAAGATACCTCATAAAGGTACAGACTCGGATTTAAGCATCTATTCGCAGACGCACATACAAGGCAGAAACTGTAAAATGCAGCAACTTACCAGCTGTATGCAGTCAATGGATCACTATGTACGGATATATCACGCTACAACCTGACGAATGACCTGACGAGTTATAAAAATTATCTGAATTGTAATTACTTTTATGGCGTATGTGTTGTCGCCAGTTATGGCTGTATGGCTATTCGTGTGTGCGATATGTGTCGCTATCGCTATCGCGTGTTCGGACCTTGCAGTCGGTCATCGCTTTTGGTCTCAACTATTCGCCCGTAGTGGAGATAGTACACACGCAGTGATCACAGTGCGGAAGAGTTTCGGTTGAATGACGAGATTTGAATACGAATCTATTTACAGTATATTTACAGTCTTATGTATAAGGAGTGTGGTGACTCTGAAAAGAGTTGGCCCTAAAATACTTTATGTAGCCCTAAAAAGGACTGTTTGTGATGCGTACAACGTTACGCGTTCGTGATATGTGATTAGCGGCTTGCAGCGCATTCACTTAGCAGAAATATCACCCCAGCATTTGTTGTTGTTGCAGTCGACTTTGGCGGAGTGGTCTGTAGGCAGCAGGAAAATTTCCTTCGCCAGGCCGGCGGGGTCCTCGGCGACGTATGGAGAGAGCTTTCCTCAGCTTCGGCGAAGTTTCCCATTCGTTTCCCAACGTTTGCGTGCCGGTAATGATCCTAGGCAGTGTCACAGGCAGCGGTGAGATGGCAGCCGGGATGATATAATTCGGCGTATATCTTTGGAGCAGTCCCACATGCTGAGTCTCAGGCGCTGTGGTGATGATGTGTCGAGTGGGATGAGTTTTCACCTTGCTGGTGACGGTGAGCGTGGAGTCATTGGTGCTTGCTGCTTCTGTTTCTAGCCATGCCTGCTGGTTGCTGTCATTCCTCTGCGAGGCTTGGCTGCTCCGCTGTTGGCGTCTGTGCTATGTCTTCGCTGTTAGGCCGATGTTACTGTGTTGCTGCTGGGCCCACGAAGGAGACTGCACTAACATAAATAAAAGTGAATATTGAGTTTCAAGTTAAGTTTCGATTCATTCGCGGCGCTTGTAAACTTGCTGGTACTGCGCATAATGAGTACATCGTAGGAAAAAGTGTCACAAATGTAACTTAATCCCGTAAAAGCGATTTAGTCTGCGATTAATCTTTGTCAAGATTGTCAGGAAGGAATATTAATATTAATTTGTAGGAATATTAATTTGTCACAGATAAAATTGCCTTAAATTACGTTCGTAACTTTTTCCTACGGCGCATTCATTATGCGCAGGACTGCCAAGTTCAGAACCGCCATGAGTGTCGAGAATAGAAACTTAACTCGATGTAAAATAAGTCCATTCTGAGGAATGCGTACACTGAGTGGAATCTCCTTAAGTCTTACTTCGTGGCTACGTTTCTGCTGCGATGTCGGCGGTTTTATCGATGGACGCCTTTGCTGATCTCGTATGTCGAGGCAGCTTCGTAGCGACAGTTACAACAACGCTCGAGAGTGCAATTGAACTGCTTTCTTTCACTCTGACGAGCCTTATATCTCCTGCCGGGCGGATCTTAAGTGCAAGTTCTCGCCAGCCCTCTGAGGAAGGGGCTGAGCTGTGGTACTCGCGCCTCGTTGCATGTGCGCGCGTTGTGAGAAAGCTCGTATCGTGCTGGTGTCGTGCGGGTGGCATTCCTGTGCGGCTTGAGGAACCACCATACTTTTATTATCTTTTGGGTATTTTACTTTCATCATATCCTTTGCTTTTATATTTATATATTTTTTTTCTGACATTATCTGAAACTTGAACTAATTTTGCCAGTAACATACAATTGCTATAAGCTCTGGTTCTTCACTTCTGTGACGTATCCAGGAAACACTGTTATATACTTTAACGAATTTTGACACATATAATGTATAATTTAAGACAAATTTTATATCTCTAATTTTTGTCTGTGAAAAATCAAATAAACTATACAATTATATCACGTTCGTGTTTTCGTCGTTTGAAATTTGAGGCTTTTGATTACCACTTAGCCTAGGAACTGTAATGGTTAATAATTTTTATCAAGGAAGATCACATCATTACAGACGTGATCACGAAATCATGCAACGGTGCAACAGATATCTTGTCATCATTTCTGCTGAAAATGACCCAAATATGAGCCGAAACGTTCAGTCCAGGTTTTCAAGTTGATGTAATAGTGTTTTAATGTAGTAAATTTTAATATTTGACACTGCGCAATTCTAGTGACTTTTTTATCACCTCGTTATTGATACTTATTGTTATATTAAATATAAGGAGTCCATTAATTTATTGTTTTATTTCGATTTTATTAATTTTAATAAAAATATAATAAATTTACTTACATTATATTTTTACAATAATTTTTATATTTTAAAAGTATCCACCCCTTCTGAAGCAGCACAATCTTGACATTGAACTTCTTTTACTTTTTCATCGTCTTCGTCGACTAGCATCTTTACAACATAAGCCTTGTTCACTCGATTTATATTTATTTAGGATATACTTTTCCTTGAATTTGATAAATATTTCGATCTCTTTTGAGAATTGTACATAACCCACTGTAGAATCATCATAATTTGGTCGTTCTGATCTGCAATGAAGAACATGAGTTTTTGATAATTTTGATAGGTTAGATTTTAAAGATTACATTCTGAGCGTTCTAAATAAAGAAAAATACATACAATTATTATTATCAAAATATTTATCAAATTACTATTATACTTAATATAGTTTATTAATTAACATTAACTATTTTACCTTTTCATTTTAGAACCTCCACTTGATTCGTCCACATTGAAAAGATGATTGAAAAAAAGATAAATGATTTAATTAAATTATAGGAAATAAAAGAATATCCTTACAAAATTTAACATGTATCATAAAAGACTAAAACTCACAAGTGAGATTGAGGAAAATTCATTATCTCAATTTTTGGACATCTTATTAATAAGATCTACAAATAAAATTATTATAAATTCCACAAAAATGCATTTTCTGATCATTATACATATATTTTTCGAACCATCCACAATGTCAAAAAGTAGGAACTATTTACAATTTAATTGCTATTTTATTATCCATCCTTTTATGAGAGTAATGTAGAAAGATGCAATTTATTGATGGATAATGATTTCCTTGAAGATCTCATTTTTAACACGATTAATAAGGATAAAAAATCTGTTATAAAAATTCTGTTAATAAATCCAAATTTTTAAATTATGATCAAAAAGCAGATGATAATCGTAATATCATAAAAAAAGATCTTATGGTAATTCCTTATGTAAAGAGATTTAGAAATCAGTCACATCGATATTTAATAAATTAAAACTACTTTTAGGTTTAGATCGATAAACAATCTAAACAAATTTATTAAAGTACAGAAAAATATTACGGAATCATCTCGAACATATCATGTAGTTTATAAAATCAATTGTAAAAACTGCAATGCATCATCACTGGACAATCAAAAAGACAATTACAACATGAGTAAAGGAACATATGAATAATATAAAATTGGATTCTTCAAAACATTCAGTAATATCAGAATACATAATTGAACATAACCACAATTTTGACTGACAAAAATATAAAAATTTTAAGCATTGAATATAACTATCATAAAGATTAATATTAGAAATGTTTTATATCAAAGAACAAAAAATGTATTAATCATGGTATTAAAGACACTGAGTTGCTCAATTTAGCCTCTTATTTTGATATCTTAAATTTCTTAAAATATAGACTGTTTGGACGAAATGTAATTCCACTAGAAACAATAAACTTTGTGTTCTCCCACTAGTCATAATTAAATATATATATATATATATTCTCAATCATCCACGGTAACTGAAACGTAATCGACTTCATCACTAAATGAAAAGCGTCATTATATATCGAAAATCTGGAAGAAATTGTTTCATACTATCAATGTTAAATTTTCATTAAAAAAATTTTTTTTAAGTCAGAAATTCCTATTAATTTTAAATATAATTTGATTTAGATAAATTAATTTTGACACTATTCTTATTGTATTATCATTATGGGACTAAACGTAATTCTTGTCATTAAGGGGATCCTAAAGCGGTTTGTATTACCGGCTAAATCACATAATTTTTGTATAACAAATATTTTTTTCTCTTTCACAGATTCGAAAATCCTTTTCCAGGATTAAAGTATACGCATTAATACATGTTTGTGAAGTGGAGTTTACGCCGAAAACGATCAAAAATTTCGAAATTGATATATTTTTCACCATTTCTTAGTGTAACATGGTGTCTCAAGCTGTCAAGTCCTGACAATATTTATTTGATACGAAAGTTTTGTAACTTATACTTAGGAAATAATCCACAAACACGTAGTTTGCACGAACAAATAACGTCACGTTTTTAGAATTAGACTTAGATACTTTATCGTGACGAATTTGTTATACGAAAATTAACATTAACAAAAATGAACATGTGACTATGTATATCATAAGTTGCGTGAGATGTTGATATGGTAAAGACATATCGTTGCTCTGAAAAAACAATGACCTTTGGAGACTTCGTAGGAATTCAGGCTTCACTTTAGAATCTCCTTAAATGAGGAATTAGTTTTGTATTTTTTAATTATGGACATTCGATTTAAAAATTGACATGGTTCACCAACAATCATCAATAAACTGACATTTTTTCGATTTGCAACATTTGTCAAACGAAATAGACAGGTTCGTTTTTATTTATGTTGAAGAAGACTCTGAGTCGAAATGTCTAATTCTTATATTTATATTATTTGTATGTTGAATTAATATTAAATATTTTCAATAAAACATCTTGTATTGTTCATTTATTTCGTCGTTTATAATTGAATTGTTTTGTTGTGCAAACTTCGAGCGCTATTTATTTATATTTTTTGTTTTATTTGGGAAGGTTTTGACTGTATGTGTCTTCACGAAATCACTGTTACATATTTCTTGTTGTTTTAATAATTACAACGAAATTATCAAAACGATGCGTATAATCAACGTATTATATTTGATTGCTGCGAATTATCCGCTGAAATAACTAATGTCACGACAAATCATGCACAATTAGTGGATTCATAATATTGAATATATTATATATATAAAACGATCTTTAAATAAATTTGACAAAATAAACTTAAACGATAATGTTTTAATATTATTTAAAGCATTTCATAAGCATAAAGAATATCTTTAAAAATTTTCAAAATACTTTATTTCTGATGAAGGCAATTGAGATTCTACTTGAGGTTCTTGTATAACATATAAAAATTCAAATTAATCTATTGCAACTTCAACATTTATTACAAACTTCTACTCAAAGTTACATTGAGAAGAGAAGAGGTCTTCTCATCAGGCATAGCATACATCACTTCATTCTATTTCATTATTATAGGATACATTATTATAGGATATTTCACTATTATAGGATACAGTACATATGATATAAAAACAAAGTTGGGATTTAGTTCGGCCGATTTTCAGCTTGGTTCCTGTTACTTACTTTATCAATCTGCGCGCAACCTATATGTCAATCGGCATTTAGGCTGCGCGCGAGTTGGTAAAAGTAAAGGGCAGGAACTAAGCTGAAAATCGGCCGAAATGTGCAACTAAATCCCAATTCTAACATAAAACAATACAGCATGTTTGTCCGACTTGTGTTGAGATTAATCCGAATTCTGGTAATGTTAGCGTATGTCTAGTAAAGGTATTCATAGTTTGCAAACTCCATCTGCAAAATAATAAACAGATATTTATAATATAATATTTATAATGTAATATTTATAATATAATATTTATGATATAATTCTTATAATATAGTCTATCAAACATTCTAATTTAATTAATTGTAAAGTTTAATTAATTGTAAGTCGAATCTTGTCAAACAACCAGAAATTCTATTTACAAAATGCGTTTAATTATACACTTGTTGTATACACAAACTATAATCAAATCATGTTTCTTATGCATTACTAAGAGAATAAATCTGTTATATACCTGTATTATTATCAGCGTGACGCTCAAAACTGTCTTGTATAACTGAAAAGATATGCATTCATTATATATGTAATGAAAATAATTTCATTATATAAAAAATAAAATCATCGTTAATTTAAATGTATTTTCGGAGTAAATAAACAGCGCATAGACATCGAACTGTCCCTGTTCAATCACCCGCCTTCTGCCGATATTTCAAAACACGAATATATCTCGCTCCTGTTCTAATCACGCTATCTATCTCAGATGGCACGACGTGCATCTCCTTGCACGATACTCGAAAAGTTGCGCATACGTTCCATATGCGAAAGTTCATTTCGCTTCCCGATCCCGATCAATATGGATCATCTATCGCTATTCATTCTTAACGCTTCTTATCCCAAATATTAAGTGCGAACCACATCGAAGTTCCGTCACGTATTTTGTTACATAATGTTCTCGGTATGTGCGTGGGCATTCAGTGTGTGAGAATTACTTGAATCTCTGGCGAGATTTGCCGATTTCGTTACTGCTCGCAATACACTTTCTTCCGAACGGCTGTGAGAAATTACTCAACGTCGTACCAAGTGCGAATTATCTGTGCATGCATCTAACCGAACGCATCAATTATCGGATTACGAGCATCGCTTACCGCCCACTTCGAATAAATCTTAATTCGACTCAAATTTTGAATTATTACAACAAAAAGAGTCGTTATTACACGCTTTGGCGAGCCTTCTATACAAAATGACATCAGTGTCACAAACACAAACAATTCTATTACATGTTTATATTCCATATTTAATTAAAATATAGAACATACCTGGCAAATGAAATTATATCCAAAGTAGAAACCCATGCCAAATTTTATCTCTCTTAGTTTTATTTGCCATATAAATTGTAAAATCTAATTTAAAAAAATGTATATAAATAAATAAATGTAAGAGATATATATATACGTTTCATGAAAATTCGGACATTTATACAAATTCTATCGAATGTAATGAATTAAGACGTTGTTATAAATCAATTTTGTTATACTGTTAAATATTAAAAGGAATAATGACAATCCTTCCCAGATTAACTGATATTTTGTTGTTTTTAGCTTTCGTATGGGCAAAATGTAAATCAATCCATTTCTGTAGTTAACTTCAAAGTAAACACTTTTTTATTAACGTATGTAATTAGTAAATGATAAATTAAATTTGACTCAAATATAATACATTTTTTAAATTAAATTATTTACCTTTATTGTTTTAATTAAATTAACGATATGTTGAGTAAGAGTAGTAATCATAAAAAAATTAAAAATAATTTGAACTGTATAATACAGGGTATTTGATAATTGTTCTGACGGAGTTCGTGGACATGTTAAGCGGACTAAACTGAAACGGAAAGTCCTCTACCATTTTGCAATTTTTGCAATAATTACCAAGATATTAATTGCTAAAAATTGGTGAAAATTGGTCTTCAATAATTTTTTACACAAATACTATTAACTTTACAGAAGAAGTGCAAGAGATAAAAATTGTTTATTTTCTTCTTATAGAGCTCTAAGAATTTTTTAAGAATTTTTTCAGAATTTTTTAATATCGTATTTTCTTAGGTTGATAAAAATGAGAAAATACAGTATTAAAAAGTTGATAAAAAATTCTGAAAAATTTCGTGAAGCTCTATGAGAAGAAAATAAACAATTTTTTTCTCTTGCAATAGCTCTTTATCCACAAGGCATGGTTAGATGTATTTATACTTTTCAACGGTGATGTTGGGAAAATGAAGATAAGCACTACTTGACATTAGGTATGACATTAGGTATTGGAGACATTATTTCACGTGATCTGTCACTGCGGTGTCTATTCTGTCGAATACAGCTGAGGCACAATGCTGTCTGCCTCTGAAAGATATAGGAGGTAATGCGAGCGTTAATCAGCGAGTGGAGGGCGTTAGCAGCGGACTTGGGGCGCCTGATCTCGTGATTAGACACAAGCCTTCCAAAAGTATCGTCATATATGATATCATGGTGTCATTTGAAAACTACTGTAATGTTAAAGCGAGGAAAATTACCAAATATTCGTCTCTGACTGAGGAGCTTCAGCGGCAAGGATACCGTGTCGTCGTGACGGCCTTCGTCGACGCCCTCGACTTTTGAGACCCGAGAAATGAGAAGGTCCTGAGGCTGCTGCGGATTGGCGCCCTGTGCGCAGCAGTGATGCGACATTTCATTGTCTTTGATACCATTCGCAAGACATATACGTGAAGTACGTATCCGGCAGTATCTAGCTTTTTCCCGTCTTTATGGGAATCTTCTCACGATACCCAGAGCGGTTGGCCGATAGTAGCTCGCCGAAGAAAGAGCAGAGCAGGTTACGGCGCATCGCGTTCCGAATGATGTGAGTGTTACGTAAGTTATTTCGTGTTTTAGCTTGGCCTCCTTTTTGTAAACTAGTAGAAGGGAACGGCCCAATGTTCAATTATGTAAATTATTTGCATATCTATGATTATGGCGTTACTCGCCTATCCTATACATATACAGGGTGTCTTTAAATTTTATGATCTCCTATCTAGAGCGGACTGAACTAAATTGAACAGTCTTCTAGATGTCTTTTACAATTTTTGCATGCGAGTTGCGGGGAAAGAGGATAGCCTGGCAAGCGCGTTCGAATTATGATGTTTAGAAGCTCGTGGCAGTGTGTGCCGCGCGGGGCTACCAAGTAGTATTTACTCTCTGCGCGCTAAGTTATCGATGGCGGAAATTCGGTGCTTTAGAAATTAATATCTCGATTTCAAAAATTAGGAAATAATTAAGAACTTTTCAAAAACTCAGTTTAGTTCGTTCTAAAACGTGCGCATGTATTTATAGAATAATGTTACATAAATATTACTTGTTTTAAATAAATAATAAATATATTTTAAAATTATATTATCAAGAAAATATTTTTTGTAAAGATATACGGAGCATAAAGATTTGCTATGAACGCAAAGGGATTGCAAAATGTGTTTGTCAAATTTTTTTGCTCTTTATAGCAAACAAATTTATACATTTAATAAATGTTTTGCATTTGATGTAAATAATTTTTTGTAGCGGGTAAAAAAAAATTGTACATTAATTTGTATTTGTACTAATGTAATTGTAATTATTACAACGTATTGTTGCGTCCAGCGGACTCCCACGACTCTTTTCTTTCGTGAAGATCTGGAGTTCGTCGAAATATAAAAAGTAGTGAATAACGGACAAATTGAGCCGTACTTAAAAAGCAATAAAATTTTCTTTTTCTATAAAGAAACTAAAGCGAAGATTTCAGTACCGTCTCGTAAATGAACAGCCAAAGATAAATTAAAAATTAATGCACATGCGCGGATTAAAAGGAAGTTGAGGATATCTTCCTTGGACACTGCAACAAGAAAAAAATACATAATAATAAAAATGTCATTTGCGGCGCCAAGACATTTTTCTAACAAAATCAAGTCGTGGACGATTCTCATGAGTTTGCAATTGTAAAATCTAGAACATGCGACGTTCTGGGGGGGGAGGTATTTGGTGATCCCGTGCCGACGCTGCACGTGCGCTTTCTCATCATTTAAGAGAAAAGCGTCATAAAAGGATAACACTTGTTTATATATAACAGATTCTGATCAACGGTTTATGGACATTTTACCTTCTACTATTTCATCGTTCGACATTTCATCGTTGACACTGTTTGTGTGAGACATTTATCATCTGATATTTATTCTTCAACACATTTTCTTTGTTTACATTTTTTTGCGTGCCGTACAGACTTGATCCTTCGCGACATTTCTTCATCCACGTCACTATTTGTGATATTATAAATATCATTATAAACTCACCTTTTTAAAAAAGATTAAAAAAGAGTTTTAATTTTTCTTCAAAGATATTCTTATTAAAGATCTTCTTATTCTAACCTTATTCTAAAATGGCAACTTTAATTCTCTGTCAAAAATTATTACTCTTCGAAAAAAATGAATGTGTCAAATGAAAAATTAAAACCTAGATGTTACAATCTTAACTAATCAAATTAAATTCTGTTAAATTAAAAAGTAAAACACAAGTTGTACTAACTTATTTATTATACCCTAATGATATGTATCATTCGTATAAAAGATTTAATCAACAAAATTGGCGCGAAGTTAAATTCCTCAAAATTTTATGTGTCATTTGTAAAAAAGATTTAATATTAATCAATAATTGGCGCCAAGTTAAATTCCATATAATTCCATATAATTCAGATACTAAATAATATTGTTAAATATTTATAATTACTTTAAATTAAAATAATTACAAAGCGCCACTACGATCTGAATGTTAAACTATTATATATATTCTTTTAAATGAATTAATTTCAGAAATTATAATTGCCGATATGATTGTCGGACTTTCAAGACAATCAATCTGAAATATTAATAATCCCCCTAAATTTAATCTTAAAAAACTATAATAAACTTATTAAAAATATGTTACGCGAAAAATAATGTTACCTTTGATGATATGTATCATTTCTATAAAAAATTTGATATTAAGAATTGGCGCGAAGTAAAATTAAGTAAAGAATACACTCCGTAATTGTGTTATCTATTCAGGTATTACTAAACAAAATTAAAGAAATAAATACTTGGCGCTGCTAGATCGAATAATGAAAACTATAAAAGCAATTTAAAAAGTATAATAACAATTAAAAAATAAATAATAAAAGATAATTATTATTTTAATGTATAATAAATTTGATCTGAATTTGAATGTTACTAAATAAAAATTGAGTTTACTATTTATTTCTTTTTTCTTTTTCATAACACATGTCTTATAAATTCAAATTTATTTATATTGAACTTAAACCTAATAGCTTACACAACTTTTGTAACTTATAAGACTGTTTAACCCAATTGAATATACATATCTACTAGCTAGGTACTTTTACTATTATGGAAATGTTTCTTATTTTTCTTATTTTATATTTATGTTTTTAATACTATGTTACCGTGATCTAGCAGCACCGAGTGTTTACTTCTTTAACTTTTTATAGTGAACAACATTTGAATAGACAAAATAACGCAATTACGGATTGTATTCTTTACTTAATTTAGTATGAGATTTAACTTGGCGCCAGTTCTTGATATTAAATCATTTATAGGAATATGATACATATCATTAAAGTTAATATTATTTATTTAATTTAGTATCCGAATTAAATGGAATTTAATTTGGCAATTATTGATTAATATTAAATCTTTTTTACGAATAATAAAATTTTGAGGACTTTAACTTGATTTAAGATTATAATATCTGGGTTTTAATTTTTTATTTGATACATTAATTTTTTTTGAAGAATAATAATTTTTGACAGAGAATTAACATTGCCATTACTTGGATTGGCATAAGAAAACCTTCAATAAGAATATCCTTGAAGAAAAATTAAAACTACTATTATAGTTAGATACTTAGATTTTATTTGAGAAGCACGTATGCTTCTCGAATACAATCTAAGCTAGCGCTTTTTTTTATCTTTTTTAAAAAGGTAAATTTATACTGATATCATGCATTTTATAGTGACGAACATCTTTATAAACAATTTATCTTATAATTGATTTAAAAAAATATTGATTTAAAAAAATAGATTTTCATATCTTTGTACAAAATTTGGAGAAAATTGGCCCCTATTGATTCTTTTTGTTTGTGAAATAATTTTTATATAATAAGATTTAAAGAAGAATTAAAGATAATTATTTGAATCGGTAAAAACGTCAGGACGACGGTCATTTGTATTTTCCAATAAATAATAGTTAACAATCAATGTATAATTTGTATTTTATATATACAATACATTAAAAATTTTATATCTTTGCTTCCATCGGACTTCAAATATTACCCTGATGAAAATAAAACGTAAAATGAGTCAATAAAAAGCGTTAATTGAAGAGTAAAGGAAGTGTAAGGAGGAAATAACAGAAACGTAAATGAAACCTGTAAGAAGTGAAAATTGGAATGTGAAGGAAGCGTCAACTAATGTTAAAGAAGCAACAATAAAAGTATAGATAAATTCTTCGACAAGCATGAGAATGTTCGTTGAATATAAACGGAGCATCGTCGAGTTCTTAGATGAATGTGAATGAAATGTAATCTAAGTCCTTGGTAAACAAATGATATTTTAAAATATATTTCATTTATTCAGGTAAATATTTAAAAAAAAGTGCTATGCTCTCCTAAGCGCTCACTTCAAAAAATTATTTCATTAGAACACAACTGAAAAATCTTTCAATGCTGCATCTTTTCCTAATCTGTGCGATTTTTTAAATTCAAGAAGTTAGTTCTCGCTAAGTCCCTCTGATGGCGATGCCTCTGGTGGCGTACTACTCAACGACGCTTCGTTTACATTCGCTGTACACAACAATGGCGCTCCGTTTTAAAAATAATAAATTTTTTTATCTCTATATCCTGGAAGCGTACACAAAGCGAATTTGAATGCTCCGTACTTTTTGCCGAACGTTTAGGAAGCATAGACGAAGTACTAATGAATGAAATGTTTAGGAAGTGTTGCTCCATGCATTCTTTGCGTAATGTTGAAGAGTGTATAAGAAACATTAAAAAAAAAAAAAATTTTAAAACGTGGGAAATGTGATAGATGTATATTTTGGGCACATTTTACGGAGCGTTTGGGGAGAGTTCGTGGAGCGTGTATGAATATTCAGCTACTACAATAACTAGAGTCAATAGAAAATCAATGAAGTGTTTAAGAAGCATTAAAATTCTTTCACACTTCTTTGATGCTTCTTCGACGAGCAGAGAAGGGAGCGCAAAAAACAAAAAAACGGAGAGAACAGGAGAGTAAAGAATAAAGAATGAAATAAAGAACGAAAAATTTCAAACTCGCGCTTACGTATTGTAGTTAGAGTCTGTGCGCAATCTTTGCAATCGAGTGAACATCACTATCTTTTCGATTGCCGACACCTGGTATAAACATTCCGACATCAGGAAATTGTAAGTTTCTTATTATTATCATTATTATTTTATTTTTCTCCGAAATTAAACTAACTCACTAAAGAAAGCAAATAATTCATTGGTCCAAATAAATGTCTTTATAATAAATATTCAAGTAATGTTCTCAAAATCGACGTAATCGATAAAAAAAATACCTTCGTCTCTCCTTTTCCATATTTAATCCTTGTTAATTTTTTTATCATCTCTTCCTTTTCTTCCTATATCATTAATGAAATTATAATAAATATAATTTAGTTTTGATCTCCATTTACCTTGCTGTTTCCTTGCCTGAACACACACACACACACACACACACACACACACACACACACACACACACACACATACACACGCGCGC
>Ga0157364_1003565_pt1 | contig 15137 bp, 7 predicted proteins | sample AttsexASBM2_FD_111476 | JGI IMG/M metagenome (GOLD analysis project Ga0157364, IMG submission 111476) | Fungus gardens microbial communities from leaf cutter ant in Ribeirão Preto, State of São Paulo, Brazil - Atta sexdens ASBM2 | ecosystem: Host-associated > Fungi > Mycelium > Unclassified ... | reverse complement strand
CAAAAATTGAAATTTGAGCAGAAATAAAATAAAAAATTTGTTTAAAAATGTGTAACTTAGCAATAAGAGAACTGGATTTTATCCTTCTTTATTTCTATTTAAGAAATTTGATAATAAAATTTCTTGTATCAAAAAAGATCCAGATTGCAGATGGAGGGTTAAAAGTTCTTTCAAAAATTATAACACTCTTCTTCGCGGCACAATATATCGTTTCCAAGCTTGCTAATAATTTATTAAATAATGGAAATCAGTGATTTCGAGAAAGAGCAAGGGTATGAACATTACGATTTTTGTCGAATAATCAAATGGGTCGCTCCCGGCAATTTCTGTAATTTCCAAGATTACCTTCGGCATTTTCTCACACAGGATCGGAATTCCAGTGACCGTGACGCCGCTACGCGCACGGACACGATTCGGTAACGCCTAAGTTTAACGCTCCGGACATTCCTTAAGTTCCCCGCATGATGGTTTGCGATGGGTGCGAGAAGCGTGGCCGGTCGGTGGGTGGCCAAACGACCACGGCCGAAATCGGCGAAGCCGTTCCGAGCTGCGCTAAGTAATTTTAGCGATGACACTTAAAGCGCCTACCTACGGTATTTTCTCTCGTCTTAAAGCATCTCGTCGAAAAAGATGCACTAATCGATAAAAGATGCACTGCATATTAAAAAAAAAAGAATCTTGTTTTGCACGTCAAGTATGCAAAATAATATTTTTTAAACATTATTTGTAGATTTAAAATTCTTATTAACATCAAATTATTAACATTAATTATTCTTATAAAGATGCTTATTAGCAACAAAAGATATTAAATCGCTTGTCAATTTAATAAGTGATGTTACTACTCTGGGTCTGCTCACGATTGTGTTTCAAGACTGAAAAAATTCTCTCTTATTTAATTAGTTTTTTAACATGGTTTGTTGTTATACATTTTTGTTTTGTTGTTAGACATATAAAATAACCATGTTAAAAAATGCTTTGCTTTGCATATTTTATATGTTGATGCAAAGTAAAATTTTTTTATTTTGCTTTGTGTTTCCCATTGTAATGTGAAGGTTATAAATCACAGTATAAATCATATGTGAAACATTATTACTGTCCAAGTGCTATTTCATTGCTTAGAATTAGACATTTAAAAATAGAAGACAATTAAGACAACTTTTTAATTCAAATAACATCTCGTTGAATATAAAAGAGGTAAATGAATATATTAGATACTGCATGCCTTTTCTTGTTTACACATATATTGTAGATTTTAGCCCTGCGTACTTCTTAAATGTGCGCAGTGGTTCGATGTTTCTCATCGCGAGGCGAAGTCGACGACGGTGGCCTTCATTAAACGGCCGGAGGATGGCGATTCGTAATTTTAGAAATGATAGCGAGCCGCGCGGCACGTCTTCTCTCCGACGCGACGCGCAGGAGAACGAAGGACGCCGCGGGGCTTCTCTTTTCCTTCCTGCGTCCTTTTGTGTTTTCTGGGAAACGCGCAACGCGTATAGATTACGTCCCCGACTGGCGATTGGCGGCGCGATAATGGCGCGCGAGGTTGTCGCTACGTGAGCTGCGATTCGAGTTGCTCGTTAATACAGTCGTAGTTAGGGAGAACGACGGGCTCGTAAAGTCCGTCTCCCTGGTCTCCCTTCTCCCTCTGCCATGCCCCTCCTCTCTTATAGTGAAATCGCGTTCGAGTGACCGCGAATCTTTTTTATTGTCGCCGCCGCCGCCGCCGCCGCCGCATGGAAACGACGTTTTTAATTCGATGCGAATTATAGTATTGCGCAACATTATAACGCACGTGTACCGCGCTGGCGCGGCGTTTGTAAATTGCCGCCAGAGACGCGGAACGTGAGGAAAAGACGCGTGGATATTTTCGCGAATTAAATCACGAGACGTGAGCGTCTTGTAATTTCAATAACCGTGCGCGGAATCACATAATTCTGAGTGAGCGATCTATCTCGCTAGCGCGATGATACGTTATCGACTATATTGAATCATGGATATTTTTAATCAAGCCATCTTGGTGAGATTAACTGGCTGATATCGGACCTGGAAAGTCGAAGATAACGCACCTACGTTAGTAGCAGTTTCTTTCCGGTGAAAAACACGGCGTAGAAAATTTTATACAGCAAAATCAAGTAGTTAGTCACTTTCTGTCATTTTGGAAACTGGAATAGTAGACAACAAGAAGTAAACAGTTAATTCTTGTTGACAATTGTACTAAATCGCTTATACAATTTTTATTAATGCTTCCATGGGTATTCTTTCTGTACAGAAGCATGCATTTATCTCCATGTTCAGATCCAATATTAGAGTGCCAAAGTTCGTGAACATTGAAGTTTAGTTCATCACTTGATAACTCGTGAAATTTGTATTAATCTTATCTCTATTGATACTTTATAAAATCAGATTTTCTGTTCTTTACACTAGAAAACGTCTGATTGCATTAATTGGAATTCTGATTGAAAATGAATAAATCAGAATTTTCTGGTTAAATCTATTATAATTCTAATTGAGATAATTCAGGATTCTGATTGATATAATCATAATTTTCTGGTTCGTTCATTTTCAGTTACAAATTTTTCTCAATGTAGTTATGATAGTGTAGAATAATATAATTAAAAATTAAATAATTATAAAAGAGATTTTGGATAAATTTTCAATCAACATCCGTTATCTTTATGTTGTAGCTGGTATCTCTGGACGGATTACATAGCGGAGTGCCGACCAGGACGACGCCAACGCTGACGCCGACCACCCTCCGCAGCATCGAGCAGACGTTCCTGGAGCTGACAAGCGAGTCAGCGTCGCACAGTCGCGAAGCCGGCTTTGTGCCGCCGTTGGTCGAACCATCACAACCGACTCCAGCACAGACGCAAAACACAACGGCGATACATCTTCCAGCGCCGACGACCACCCTTATCGAGACCCAGCAGCAAACACAACCGCAACAGCAGCAACAGCAACCAGTTAGACGCAATATGGGTGGCAGGCGGCCCACCAGAACGATCGGGATGACCCCCGAGGAAGAGCAGAGGCGACAGATTCGGCGCGAAAGGAATAAGATGGCAGCGGCGAGATGCCGCAAGCGAAGAATGGATCACACCAATGCCCTACTCGAAGTAAGTACGCGGGTTATGGACATAATGTTGCGTGATTTAGAATATTGAGTTTTTCAATCTTCTTCATAGTTTTCACATTTTTAAGCGGTTTCTAGATGATCAATATTAAACAATATTTGATGTTGCACGATATATTACTGATTATCTACAGGCCATATTGAGTCTCCTTTGTTTTGAATTAAAAGAAGCATCAATAATTGTACAACATAATTATACAATAATATAATTATACAATAATATTGAGCGTCTAGAGTTGCTGCCTTAAAGCTTCACATTCATTAAAGATCTTTAATCTTTTTTAGGAAACCGAGGGTTTGGAAAAAAAGAAGCAAAACTTGCAGGATGAGATTGAACAGCTGAAACAGGTCAAAGATGAATTGGAATTCATTTTGGACGCCCACAGAGCAGTCTGTCGCCGTTCGCTACGCCCTTCATCTCCGCTAGATATAAAACCCGTGATAAAGACCGATCTTTCGGTCGAGGATCAATTTGCTGCCGAATCTGTGAAAGGCGACACAACGGCCGCGGCAACGAGACCGAATAGACCTAATTCATTACCAGTCGGATTGGACAACAATAACAGACTGAATTCTCTGACAATGTTTGTGGAGCCCAAAGAGAGACCAGATACGCTTGCTTTCAAGACGGTGGAAACACCATCCTTCATGAAATCATCGATGGATGTAGCCGGTATGCCGATTACTACTCCAACCAGTGGTATACCGTTTAATTTTGAGTCCCTAATGGAAGGTGGTACTGGTCTTACACCGGTCTCGACGCCCTTGATACCATCGTGCTCGACGCAACAGAGAAGCAATTTGTCCGCCGTGGATCTCAGCTCCCCAGATGCGAATCCCCCAAAGCTTGTAAGCTTGTGACGCCACGACGATATGGTGGAACACGGGTCCAACGAAGAGAACGATCCCGAATAAAAACGGGAGTACCATGACGTGGAGGATTTCTACAAGAGGGAGCAGAAGTATTATGCGTGTGCTCCTTACAACGAAATTTTTTTGATCACTCTTAATAAAAATTCTTTCACGCGATTTTGCTTATGAATAGCTAACCTTTTTCTTTTCAATTGTATCTTTCTTTCAAAATTTCTATGTGCACTGCGAGCACATATATAGAAAAGATTTGTGTATTCAGATTTTAATAGTCTGCGAATAGGTATTTGACTCTCAGTATTTTCCTATTTGTGATGCATTTTGTCAATCTGAAATTTTTAATTGTAACTTTGTATATATGACATTTTTAATTGTAACTTTGTATATATGAAATATTTCCCTCTTTATAAGTGAATCTTGTCAATTGAAATTTTAAATTGTCACTTGATGAAATAATCTTTTTTTGTTGTAAATATAAAATGTAGGTACAAGAAAAATATATTTGAAGAGAAAAAACGATAGTTATTTGCGCCTTAAAGGAAATTATCGCAGATATGAGCAATAATGTCTGCATACAAGTGATATAAGTATATTTAACATTTAAAATATAACGAATTAGAAATAATGAATGTAAGATTTGTCGTTTTGTAAGCGATTCATTGAGACAAATGAAATTTTATACTATAATTCTATTGTGAAAATAAAAATTTAAAATATAAGACAAAACAAGATTTTAGCTCAAACTTTTAAGTACATTAAGAGTCTTAAGAGCTCTTTGAATTGTGCTTAAGATAGATCAAGAGTTTGCATAATTTAAATGTATATTTAATATTATAGGGCGGATAAATAAAAATTACACGAATGCGGGAATTCCTAAATTTTTTTCTCCAATATTTTTTTGCGACGTTAAAAAGAAAATCTCGCTTTCGTGTTATCTGCGTTGTCATAAATTTTTATACGCGGCTGTCGTTTTTCCAGTCTCACGCGACATTATAACATTTAATCCCTCCATACAATATAATATATACATATATTTTACGACGTATGACATTTTTGCATGATCTTAAGCAATATTAATATATTTATGCGCGACTACTAGTTATGATGCATGAATGAAAGTAATGATAATTTTCTGATAGCTAGCGATTTTTCTGCTCCAGCTGATTATAAAAAGCTTTCTGTATCATATTTAGTAGTCGCTATTGAGAATTGTATATGGAGATTGTAACGCACCAATGATAATGTTGCAATATATTTTGATTAGATTGAGTCAATAAAATGAAGTGAAATTGTACTTTCAATAATATTATCTCTTTGTTTATTGCTTCTACTAATAGAAGTAGTATTCATTTTAAAATCCTTTAATTTTTTCGATAGCTTGTTCTTCGTCAATAGAGCTCATTAGTTGATAGTGATTAAATTCCAATGAAAATGTTGCATTGCCCGATGTGATGATTCTCAATGTTGTTGAATATCCTAATAATTCCGATAATGGCGCAAGAGTTCTAATCACCTATGAAATGAAATACAAATTTAGTGATATTTTGTCAAACAATAATAATAAAATAATTATATAATTTATTCACTTTATTATTGCCACGTATATCAATTTCTTGTATTATTGCTCGTCTACGAGTAAGATCAGAATTAATACTCGATGAATATTCCTCTGGTGTAACGATTTCCAGTTGCATTATGGGTTCTAATAACATGCTATTTCCATCTTGTAATAACTATGCACATATGAAAAACATTGTTATTTAAACATCCTATTAAATATAAAAAAATTAGTAGTTTGTCTATAAATTAAAAAATATAAAATCTCCGTATTTAAATACAACATAATAATATCCCCTTTTTTTTACAATAATATAATACGCAATGATTATATATAAAATATATATATATATATAAAATCATGAACATCAAATAATATTATTGTAATTAATAGAACTTATTTGGAGATCATATACACCGACCTTTCGAATGCATTGTGAGGTAGCGGCAGAAATAATGGTATCTGAAGTACCGCGTGCTACTTCTAGCCAGTGGAGCTTGATGCCAACATTAATTACCGGACAACTTAATTTCACACCATGTAGCAATGCAGCTTTTATACCGTTTTTAATCGCGCTCATTACCCGTGGATGAATACTATTGATATTCGAAGCATTATCTGGAGACTTATCAAGAAGCAATTGTTCTTTTCCCTCATAATTAGGTATTAAAGACAAAATGATAGTAACTTTATGCGTCGTATGACCCATCTTGTGCTCCACAGATAGTGTATCTTTAACGGCATCTTGAATCGTTTCCTTATAAGCGATTTGCAAGGGACCCAGATCTACATCAATCTTATACTCTGTCCTGATTCTTTGCTTAATGATATCTATGTGCAACTCTCCCATCCCTCCAAGAACAATCTGTTCTGTCTCTGGATCATTCTTCACCTGCAGACTAGGATCTTCTCTCTGCAGTTCTTGAAGGGCAGTCTCCAGGGCAGATTGTGCCGAAAGGGAGGGGGGTTCTATAGAACAGAAGAAAACTGGATCGAGCAAGTTTACTCCAGATGCAAAGAAGTTGTTCACGTAGTCTAGCTGCTTCGGGTCCTCCTTCAGCATAATCTGTTTAGTATGATTGGCTATGGATTGACTTGTCGTTATTAGATCGCCCGTAATAGTACTCTTTAATCCACTTACAGCCACGATATTACCATAACTCACTTCGATTATCTCTTCGTAATCATCGGCGCAAGCAATGTATAGACGAGTACATTGTTCGATTTGATCACGCGTTATATTATACAGTTTTTGACCCTTTTTCATATTGCCAGAATAAATCCTGAAAAAAGTAATTGGTCCCCTTTGCTTGTCATGAACAATCTTGAAGACTCTGGCTGCTAAATTATTCTCAAAGCATCGATATGGATTCAATTGATATACATTCGTAGGCGACGGTAGATAGAGAATGACGTTGTCCATTAAAGGCTGTACTCCAATGTTCTTATAGGAACTTCCTAATGTTACAGGCACACCTTTCCTACTTATAGTGATTCTACGTAAGGAATCGACTAACATTTGTGGCTGTATGTTATCCAGAGATTCTTGCTCTATAATAATGTCTGCCAGTTTGTCGTCTAAGCCTGACAGCTTATCGGTCAATAATCGTCGCTGCTCACTGGCAATATTCCATAATCTTGCATCTTCATTTTCAGCTATTTTTGTTTTTATTAAATGCATACCTTGATTTTTTTTATCGAATATTAATTTTTCCATAGTTATTATATCTATAATACCTTCTAAAACTCCTGCCTTCTCTACAGGAATCTGAATAGGTAGTGTTTCTACGTTTAATTTGGATTCAATAGACTGTAAACTCATATTAAAATCAGCGTCTGCCCTATCCATTTTGTTAACATAGATTATCCGAGGTATATTATACCTGTCTGCTTGTCTGGAAACTGTTAATGTTTGGGCTTCCACACCAGCAGATCCATCTAGAACTACAATTGCACCATCTAATATCTGCAAAGTCTGTTCGACTTCCATAGTAAAGTCAATATGACCAGGGGTATCTATTAAATTGAAACGATAGTCTTTCCAATTGAACGTGACTGCAGCTGAAGTGATTGTTATTCCACGCTGACGTTCTTGTTCCATATAATCGGTCACTGTGTTGCCATGATGAACTTCTCCCATGTTTCTAATGAGACCCGAGTAGTATAACATCCTTTCAGTTGTAGTTGTTTTTCCTAAAGAAAAATATAGTTATTTGTATCTAAACATATCCATCAAAACAAGTTATGTTTGTTTTATTCGCTATAATTAATAAAGTAATATTATTAGAGTAATCAATCAAAATAATACTAACCAGCATCAATATGTGCCAATATGCCAATGTTACGTATCTTTGCAGTTGCACATTCTTTACTTTTAAATGCCTCTGACAGAGAAGCATTCTTGTGTATATATCGCGTGCGCAATTTGCACCATGATGTCTTTAAGAAATTATGCTTCAGCATCTTTATGGAATTGTGAAATCTGGCAGTGCCAGATTTCCAAATCACTGTCTATTCCTGAACACATCATTCTTTTATTTTTCTCTTTTCTTTCAAACTAATTTATGCTTAACTTTTTGATTCAGTGCTTAACTTTTGATTCAAAAAAGATTTTTAATAAATTAAATTTTATTACAAAATTTTAAAACTCTCTTTTTCTACCGGGTAATGGAAAAATAAACATTTTTTTAAATAAAAAATTTATTCTCTTTTTTATTAAAGTTACTTTATTAATACTTTATATATAAATTTTAGATGTAAATTGCTGTTTTAAAAAATTTGTCAAGCTTATTAGAATTATTATTTAAAGAAAAAAAGTATATAAAATATATAACATTATAACCTAAAAGTTTATTTCATATCATGTCGAAAAAACATATATATGCTAGGTTGAACATGGAATGGATTTGTTAGATGATTGAAGAGACATTATATTTTCTTTCATTGTATTTTCGTAAAATACTTTTTATTCAACGAATATATAATTACATAAAAATTACGCTTACGGCAAGGTAATCAGACACTTTCCTTCCGAGATGTGGCTTTCTGTGGCTGAACTAGTGTACACTTTTGGAACTTGAAGGGAGATAGTTATATATTTGATATTTGTTGAAAGTGAGAAACAGAGTGCTAGTGCAGTTTAGTGCAGGAACAGAAAACAGACCACTGGATGGAAACTTTTGGAACGCATCGATTGCAGTGATTGCACGCGTATGGTCATTCTTGCACTTTACGTTTACGCATGGCTGTCAAGACGTTGAGTTCTGTTCGATGTAGATCCGCTTTGAGCGATCATCTGTTCGCGCTCCGAGATTGACAAGAAGTCTTGCTATTCCGACGTTCGTTAGCGGGCAAATTTCTCATTCATTTGAATCGCACATTGCGCAGTACATATTGTCGAGAAAGACGGCGAATCCCGTGGATTGGTTATTAGTCGTGATTAATCGTGCGTCATCGGTCGGTTGAACTTGAGTGTAAGGGAGGGAATTTATTAAAAAGGAAAAAGCGCGTGGCAGAGCCCGAGTTACTTGATTATGTGCGCGAAAATGGCTTTTCAACATCAGCCGGGTACCGCGATGGAGTGCCTAAGTGTAGGGATCCTAATTTGTCTAGATTTTAGATTTTCACATAGTTGTTGTTCACGACACACGCCCTTTGCTATTAGGATACTATAGTGGGTTGTCTTATTTCTATCTCGCAATTAATGTTCAGAATTTTTTTATATAATACATATAATATTTTAATATAATATAATATTAATATAATATAATATAATATTAATAGATGTATGAGATAGTAAAGGGCTTGTGTTTTAACAATGACAGAAATTTTTAAATAAAGCTTGAGTTTTATTGTATTTAAGAAGTAGATTAAGTATTATAATTTTGATTATATAAGAATATCTATTCTTTTGGAAAACTGTGCTTAAAAGGAATATATACATATAAGTATTGCAATAATAGATCCTTTTTAAAAAATTAAAAATTGATTTCTAGGCTTTTAAGATTAATAAATGAAGGATAATAAATAATGAGCTGATTGTGAGTTGGTTTTTCGTATTAATGCTAATAAGTATTATAAGTTATTAAATATAAATTAAATATAAAGTCATAGATATTTCAATCTTTAATATGATCATCTTTAGTGTCAATCTCAAGTCAAATATTTAAAAACGAAATAAAATATAGACACTCAAATATGGAATATTGATACAAAAATTAAAAATTAATTTTCTTGAAACTGTTTGCAGAGTGTTAAAAATTATGGTTTGACGCACACTTATAATATTGATAGTTTTACAATTGTTTAAATATCTTATAATATACGTTATTATAAATATAATAACGTATATTATAAGACGATATAAAGAATCAGCTTGATTTAACCTTCATTTATTACCCTTGTTATATTTATATTTGTGTATTAAATATCTTATAATATACATTATTATGAAGAATCAACTTGATTTAACCTTTATTTATTACCCTTGTTATATTTATATTTGTGTATTATATACATATATATTACATTAAATGTTATATGTATATTTATTGATTTGTTATAGATACCAATTACATTACACAAAGAAACAGAAATTAATGAAAACGGCGAAGAAGTAATGAAATGTGGATTTAAAATCGGTGGGGGTATTGATCAGGATTTTACAAAAAGTCCACAGGGTTATACAGATAATGTAAGATATCATATTTTATGTGTGTGTAGAAAATATAGCGTTTTTATGTAAATTATACTGTATGAAGATAACATAAAAAAACTTATAGATATGGATCTTTTTTAGGGAATATATGTAACTGAAGTACACGACGGATCACCGGCGGCAAAAAGTGGTCTCAGAATGCATGACAAGATATTACAATGCAATGGGTACGATTTTACAATGGTAACTCACAAGAAAGCGGTTTCTTATATAAGAAAACATCCAGTATTAAATCTTTTAGTAGCTCGTAAAGGTGTTACCAGTACTTAAAAATATGCCAAAAGAGATTTTTATATTGACAGATATTTATTTCATATTATACTTTGAGGAGATTTGCCTATCCGATGTATTTTTCTGCCAAATATTACAGTATGTATTAGCGACATCTATCTATTAATTAATATGTAGAAATTATAGTTCAGAATATATAAGACAATGTTAAATCATGAAACTGAAAAAGTTAAGGTTTTTTTCGAGGCCGAGACAAACAGATGTTATGCTAACTTGATATCAGGATTGGGAAAGTTACTTGAAAATTTAACTCGTTATTGTTAAACATTACTCATTGAATCATTGCGTTAGATAATATAATGTGCCAAAATTTTAATTGACGCAATTTTGTGATCGATTATTTTTTAGCAAAAAATTAAAGTTACTTGAATTATACTACTTGGTTTTATTTTTGAAAAGTACTTATATAACATTTATTTTTTGAGGAGTGCGCGTGTATTTAACATCTTTTTTTAAAAGATAATTTCTAGCAACAACTTAATTGTTATCATTACTCGTTCAGAAAAGTAATTCGTTACCGTTGCTCGTTACTTATTGGAAAAAGTAATTTGTTATTGTTATCGTTATCTCAAAAATAAGTAAGTCATTATAATTTTCACATTTTAACGATCTTTTTCTTAGAGTAACGTCCAATTACTGAACCGGTTTAACAAAAAATATAGTGGTTACGATTAATCGCAATACAGTCAAATATATTATAATATTCCCTTTTTTTTTTAATTTGTTTATATCAATACATATGTATTGTACAAAATAACGATAAATTCGTTACTATTTTACAAAAAAATTAGTAATTATATAGTTATTTATTATTGTTATTAATAAAAAATGTAACGTCGTTACAAATTCGTTACTAAAAAATGATGACAATGGTGTTAAAAGTAACGTGTTATTTCCCAATTCTGTTTGATACTATTAGCATTTTTATGAAGAAGTTTAAAAAGAGAAATGCCAAAGTATAATAATGTTGCATTAAGTTATATATATCTTTGACTATAATTATATGGATATTCTTTCACCAAAAGAGTCCTGCCAAGAATTTGTATTACATACATCTTTCTTAATATTTTAGTTATGAAATTTAAATATATATATATAATAATAATTTTATAATTTTATAGTCAAAGACATACATAATAGCCACAATATCAATTTTTTATATACTCCATTTGATATATTGTAAGTCTAGTGAAAATAGAATTGATATTTGCGAGAAAAGATATTAAAAAATTTCCAAAAAGCTTCCATTTACAAATGTTCATATTATTTTACATGAATTATTCTCTTTAAAATATAATATTTTGTTATAAGTCTTTGTACAATTCAAGTATAATTATTAATTATTTTGATATACTTCTTATATCATTTTTAAAATCATTGTGATATAATAATCACAATAATCTTTTTATAATACTTAAAATCGAAGATTAAAAAATGGAAAAAACATTCCAAACTATCTCCCAGATATTTACATATATAATATTACATTATTTGAATTATTAATTTATCATTACAAACTATTATAAAGTTGTTTGTAAGATTGTTCTGCATTATTTTTTATTCAATATAGTGTTTATTAAGAAACATGATGAGTATATCTCATAAAAAGTGATGAAGATAATATATTTGTAATTTTTTTTATTTTTTTATAAGAATGAAAGAAAAGTATAATTTATTATAATATATTATTATGTATACACATTGTTTATATTTCAAATAGTTCATTTATTCATTCAATAGATCATATTAGATATGGATATGTTGAGAAAAAAATTTAATATTAAGATTTTCTGATTTACAAAAAAAAATATATATATTTACTGTATTACATTTTTAATCTTTTTAAACAAACAGTCACGTTGCAAAAAGACGTAACACTGTATGCACGTGGGTAAATAGAAATACGATTTTTGTACAATTTTTGTACTTCGTCTCTTTGTTTTTATACGAAGAGCGAATTTTTTACATATTTAATAACTTTTAATACGCAATAATTTTATATTTTATCTCTTCTTAAGATGGATTGAAAAATATAAGAGTTCCTGCATGAGATATGTAAGGATATATATATAGCTCTGGGAATATATACTACATGTGTATATGTATACCCTAGTCTAGTAATGTCGAACATTTTCACACATATATTATTCTGTACACAATGAATGCGTAAATGTACGGTTGCGAAGTATATATACTCTCCATAGACTCCATATGAATTATAGAAGTGTTATAAAAAAACTACAAAGAAATTGTTAAACTATACTTATTGTTACTTTCTTTATCCTGATTCAGGAAAATTCCCTAGTATGTATCACATTTATTTACTGCTTATAAAATATTAAAATTTGAAAGCGGGGTTTTTATTCAATAATAATCCTTGAATCTGTTTGAACTTTATTGCCTTCAACTGTTGTATGTGATGACAATAGAAATAACAATACTACTAGCTACATCGCTACATTATGTGACATTTCAAATTAGTGACATACATAATTTTCCTTATTTTGAGACAATGTTTCTGAGTTGCTACATAGTTTCTAGTCATAAAGAAGACACAAATTGCATACTATGGAATAGTAATAAATTCTACCAATTTTTCCTGTCTATTATTAAAACAATAAGTTGTATACTTATACAACTTACATCTTATTTCTTCATGTAATATAATAATCTGTTACATATTTTACTCTTTTACGTATACTAGTTATACTACATTTTAAAATAGCTAATTATATCTTACTGATAAACGATAAACGTGATATCTTTAACTAACTATTTAACAATTATTGGCCGGCCATATAATTTCATTTCGCTATATATCCTAGTAAAAACACATCTGTGTTCATTCTAAAAATCTGCATTTGAAAAATATGTTTTCTCACTTGGACTATTAGTTGTAATCAGCAATCAAGACATAATTTGTTAAGAAGATACATAGAAAGATGTTTCTATTTATTGATATAATGAATTGATAATAGAATTTGTATTCTCACAAATTATGTCTTTTGATGATTAAAGATAATTTCTTACACGAAAGCTTTTTCAGCTTATATTTCCATATAATATTTGCCATCGAAAGTATGAGCATTCTTAACAATTATTTTTATATTATGCACTGTAATTGACTATAATTATTTATAATTTATATGTTTCGAGTATCCTGCATTTTAGAATTAATTAATCGTTATTAATTTACATATCATTACGTTAACTTATTAGATAATTTATACTGTTACGTCTAAAATTAAAGACTCTTGTTTATAGACTACCAGAAAATGAACAATAACAGATTTATTAAAATATTATGTTATTGCCAAAACATTCAGATATTTAATAAATAAATTATATTCTGTGTACAATTATATTATTATCTCAAAACTAGTTTTCTTCCACTTTCATTTATAATAAAATTTGTTCTATTATACTGAAAATATTTTTTAATTTTTACATTTGTTTTGGCACATAATAAATTATTAAATATATCATGTTCTTATTAATTTTTGAGTAGCTTTATTTGAAACTATAGTTACTGCTAATATTTAATTTGAACAAGATATCAATAATTAACATTCTAAATTATAATTCTTATCAAATAGAGAACTTGTTATTACATGATTATTAATCTTTTTGCATAATATGTTTTGTGGAAGTATGTAAAAAATAATATAAATATAGCATAATGTGTTCTATCACTCAACAATGGAATGTAATGGGGTTTTACTATAATATATAAAATTACTATTATGCTATAAAAATTAGTATGCTTATGCATTTTTCTTTAAGACAAAATTTTAAAATGTAAGTTTATGAGGGAAGAACATTTTTTGTTACCCGTGTTCTTATGTAAATATATGTATATAAATTAATATTAAATCACAATTCACTTGCACAATTTGGATTATCGTCCACTTTGGAGCTTGAAACTATAATATGCTCTTGCAGTGAGTTTTCTACTATTTATATTACAATATAATCTCTAAAATGTACATATGACTCTATTCTGAGTATTAAATTTCATTTAATTTATTTTTATATGAAAAAATAAAGTTTAAATATATTAGACAACATTATTATATACTGTATTATTGCTTAACAGCTATATATATAACATGATAACATCGGTTATATAATTACGGAAATGAGTATTTTTAGGCTTAAGATTTGAAACAATATTAAATTGTTTATGAATAAAGAGAGAAGCTTTACCGTGTCAACAAAATTAAAATATCAGACTAAAATATGAATTGTATTTTAGCTTCGTTAAACATAAATGAGATTCGTGTTTTTACAACACATATTACTAAAATATTACGAATGAAATTTGTTTTTTCATGTTTCCTGCATTTCAACATTCGTATTCATTGCTTTTCATCTGGATAAAGATGAACTAGCTTCTGACCTTCCGCTTATGGCTGACTGTAAACTCATCATTGAACCTCTGAAGGAAGCCAAAAAAAATACCATCATAATATTATTCTACGTAAAAATAAAAATATATACCATATATATATATATATATATATATATATATATATATATATATATATATATATATAAATATATATTAT
>Ga0157364_1003563_pt1 | contig 15143 bp, 6 predicted proteins | sample AttsexASBM2_FD_111476 | JGI IMG/M metagenome (GOLD analysis project Ga0157364, IMG submission 111476) | Fungus gardens microbial communities from leaf cutter ant in Ribeirão Preto, State of São Paulo, Brazil - Atta sexdens ASBM2 | ecosystem: Host-associated > Fungi > Mycelium > Unclassified ... | reverse complement strand
GACGGACGACCGCCCGTAGGGGGTTTACTGCACAAGGCCCCTGCAGAGGAAAAGCTTTATCCCAGCGAATAGAAGATGCTCAGCTCCGCACAACATAGGGATTGGCACGCTTTCGAAAAAAACATAGAATAGTATAAGATCCAGAATGCGGAACACGGCGATCATTAGAAATTCACGAATTAGAGATGCTGTAATATACTCTTTCCCATTACTTCTCATACCAGACCAACCCACTAAAATGCAAATAGGGGTCAGAAATGTGGTCAATATCACGAAGAATAAAGAGATACCGTCTATACCCAAATAAAAATAGATGTTGTCATTAGGAAAGCATCGAAGGCTTTCCACAAATTGAGATTTGGCCGTAGAAGGATCGAATTGTATCCGAGGAACAGGGGGATACAAAAAAGTAATAAGAGAGGCGCACAGACCAATCAATCGTATCAGTCGTATTCTTGAATTTGGAATAAAAAGAGGAGTCATGCTTCCTAGCACGGGACACAGAATAGGACCACTTAGATCAGAATAGCATTCACAGAAATGTTCTAACATAGAGTAGAATCGAACATTAAAGAGATTAGTTGACAAAAGTAAAAAGATGGGCGCCTAATTCCAATACGATAGGGGTCTATCAGTGCAAGTCAGCTGAACACCGTGATTGATGAGCGGGTAGGTGGGTTAGGTGCACCTCTCGCCCAGTGGGAAGTAATGAGGCTAGTCTCCCCCCCCCTCATGAATGAAGAAGTAGTGGGGCCCCCTTCCCGCGTATGCGTCTTTATTTAAATTCTTTCTATTTTTCCATTTTTTATCCATCTTAAAAAAAAATCTCTCTGGCAAAACACAATTCGTCGATTTCAATCCAAGGTGCACCTTGCCTTTTTTCAGGTAGCTTTGTTACGCCTATTCAGCTAGTGGGGCATTGGTCATAGCCGAAATTCGTCGAAGGGAAAAATAAATAATATAAAGAAGAGAAAGAAAGGGAAGTTTTGTCTTTCTTTCAATCCAAATAAGAGAACAAAGAAACCACTCAAAAATGAAAGTTAGAAAAAGAAGTTTCAGTAAGAACTAGCACTAGACTTCTTCCCCCCCCTTTCGACTTTTCCTCTCTCCTTTTTTTTTGCTTCCACCCGGGCTTTTCATTCTGTTTTATATAGACCCGAGGAAATATTAATAATAATTAATGTAGAAAGGTGAGGCACTTTACCCGGCATACGGAAAAAAATCCAGGATAACGGCTTTCAAAGGACGAGTAAGGGACGGGGAGGGGGAGGCTCTCGAAAGCAAACAAGACTAGAAATAACATGGGAATTAGCACCATTCCTATGATAGCTTTTGTCTCGAAGAGCCAAGGGGCAGCCTTCTCTCTCTATCTCGGTCTCAGTTTAGCATCATATATAGATCTGGATAATATTTTGATTGGTTGTAGTGCGGATTAAGGAGCTGCTCCTCCATGCTGTGGCTGTGGGGGTGGGGGCTGCCGCTGCCCTTGGTTTTTTTGGAGAAGGATCCCCATTTTTTTTTTACGGGCCCGTCGAATCCTGAAAAATAGGTTATTGGGTAAGCGTGGTAGGGGAGAGTAAGTAAGTAGGGGCTCGCCTGATAGAGGCAGAAGCCGGGGCCACCGGAGCTATCTGCGTCGAGTGTGTCGATTGAAAGAGGAAGGAAGACAACTCAAATGCCAGCGCAAAAAAAAAAGAAAGAGTCGTGCCCTTCAAAGTTGAATTCTTCTAAGATCCATTGCTCGATTTTGCATGCTCTGCTCCAAAAATGCAGAGAGACTTGCGTTGCCAGGGCAGATCCGGGTTGGTTGGTCCGGAAAGTCATGGGAGAGGCAGGCTAAGTGAAATAAAAAAAGAGACTGGTGCTACTAGAGAATTTTATGAATCACGCACGGCACACTTTCAATATCTCCTCCGTCTACAAGGTGAACAGCTTAGCTTACAGCACAGCGTGTTCGCCACCACACCGGCTGGCTGGTGCATTGACCTTACCGTAATAGGGCCGAGAGGTATGACCCTTCGATTAGAACGCCCCATATCTCGTGACACGCGGAGCGTGGCATTTCCTTTTTTAAAGTCCGTATAACTTCTAACCAAAAGATTCATGAATGAATCAAGTACCAGGTGCATTGCCTCTTTGAGTGAAGAAGAGAAGGGCTTTGTATAGATACTCTTGAGCCATGTTCGTCGCCCTAGGCTCACCATTATTTCATTTCATTTTTTTGATGGGTTCTAGCTACAAAGAACATATACATGGAGCTATGTCGACTTACTTACGTCTCGTTGACCAAACGATCAGGTATACCAGGCCACCTATCATCCCCTCTTTCCATAGAGGAGAGATAAAGAAAAAGAAAAGATATAGTGATCGTGCCGTAAGACCTTGTTCGTTTCTACTTGACGTTATTTTCCTCGGTTTTTTTACCATAAGGTATCTTGCTTACTTAGCGCTTGCGCTAAGGATCTAATCAGAGTCAAACTTGGAAAAACTTTTCCCTTATTAGCCGGAGTACAAGTGTACTCCTTGATCTTTAGTAAAGGCGGATTAAGCCAAAAAAGATTTTTTTTTTCGAAAAGTCTCAACGTCCTCGTTGAGAGTCGCTCTGCGAGACGTCCAGTAGTCTCTGACTTGGTCTTCGAATCGTACGTTTCAGCCCGTTCCCAGCTTGCCTCGCTCTCAGGTTGGCCCTTCTACTTGACTAAGTAGTATTCCACTCGTGCAGTGGGTGTATGGGCTAGCCCCCTCCTGTCGCAATGGTGCGGGGGGTCAGAGGCTGTTGCCCCGTGGCCAAGTAGAAGGGGCTGAAGTTCGATGCAGAGCTTTTTCGTTGTTAAGTTATAGCAGCACTGAGCAACATCCAAGAGCTCCAGTCCTTCTGGTTTGCACTAAAGTGCCTTAAGTAGCCCTCGAGGAGTCCGTTTATTCTCTCCGTCTGAGCTTTCAAAGATATACCGACCGTGGGCATCCGACCATCAGATACCGACAGTCGTCTTCTAAGATTACCGACCTTTACTTTAAATATCGGGTTTTCATAAATTTAACATAACATAAAAAAGCTCTTTTCATCATCAGAAACAACCTGATTTCCGACCTCTTGCATTGCATTACCATAACGAAAAGAAAAATGAAAAAAAAAAGAGAGATTGCTCTTGTGATTCGGAATGAACCTTTCTCGGTGGGGGAAAGGAATAGCGATGGATTCCTATGGAGCATCCAGGAACAAGAAGATTTAATCGGACGACGAATTCTTGCGTGGTCCAAGGAAATCAAAGGTCGGCTTCCACGATTTCATCTATATTGAATCTTAATATCAGAATAGCTTATATAGTCATGATTCTATTCGGGTCCACTGACTTTTGATTGATTTCTCATTTTTCGGATCTGATTGGAACAATGGATAAATAGGAAGACTTTGGCGATTCATAATGGGATATCTCTAGAATATCTATGCCCCAGGACATATTATATATGAATAATGAAACATGAGGAAGAGTATACCCTGTAGTGACATAGCAGTTCTCCTAATCGACTACTTATCATCATAATGAACATTCCACTTTAAAAAAAAAGAAACTACTCGCCGGGTTATAAAATATCTGGTTCGAGAGGACCGGGCGGTTACCTTTTTTTTCATATCTATATCCTCTGCTGAAAAATGCAGACTAAGACAGGACTTTCGTGGAAAATAAATAAGCCCTTTATCGGATTGGAATCGATGACTTATCTTTCTTAGGGCGTTTAAAGAGCGTGACTCTACCGCTTAGTTAAAAGGGCCCATTTGATTCAATTCATGAATTAGCCCACTATGAGTTTACTGCATATATATAATAATATAGTATATCATTCGTGTCTCTGTTACAACACGGCGAAACTAACTGGTTCGAATGAAATCCAATGAGAATAAATAATAATAATTTTTAGGCTGTACACCAAATTTTCCTGGGATTGTAGTTCAATCGGTCAGAGCACCGCCCTGTCAAGGCGGAAGCTGCGGGTTCGAGCCCCGTCAGTCCCGACGGAAAAAAAAATACATTAATTCATCTCTCCATTTGAATGTGAAAAGGGGTACAAATAGCCGAATTAAATTCCCAACGGGGATTCCTCTTCTTTTTTTTTCTATTTCGCTTCTATTCTTTGTTTGGGTTTGTTTGTAACCAATGGAAACGAGCGGTCAAATGAGACTTCATCAGATGATTGTACAAGGAAGGCGGTAGGTTATAGAAAAAACAAGAATGGAAGGATAAAAATAAAAAAGATTTTTATCTCGCGTCTTAAATGAAATGAGCGGACTAGAATCAGCGGTATAGTATTCTATGAGATCCGATAGAAAGTATGGTAGAAAGATTAAATAATTTCTTTCTACCATACTTTCTATTACTGTTATTGTAATGTAACAAGTTGTACTTTATCAAAATACAGGCTTAATATAGATTAATTACAATATGGATCCTCTTGATATATGTAATGTACATAGCATCCCAATTCTATTTTTTTGCTTAATTTGTGTTGATTCCAATCAATCTGAAATAATCGAAAGTCATAGAGGCTTCAGCTAAACTGAGACCAGATAAAGCTCCATCTAGTTCTATAAATTGTCAGTATCCGGGTGTGATAATGTCTGACCGGCATGCTGAGCTCTTCATAGCATAGGACCCACAATCCATTTATACGAATCCCACGCTATGGCCAAGTTACTCTCATTTCTAACTTAGAGCGAGACTACAAAAATTGATATAAAATAGGGATGGCTAGACCCCATTCATCCTTTCGTGGATCACCCTTACTGGTCGACGTAGAAAGGAAGGTATTGGATAAAAGAGGGACCCCCCTCACAGGCCCTCGAGAAAAAATGAAGAGTGCATGAGTGCAATGATGGGTCCTAGAGCGAGGTCTATTCACCCACTCTCAGTTAGACCAGACCTAACCGGAGCCGCCTAGCCCTTGCGCGGCCAAGAGGAATGTGGCCACTGCATTTGCACTTCCTGACTCTTCAAAGAACAAGGAAGGGCTTTGTTTCCTCTTACGCATAAAGGAAAGGGCAGCATTGACTCAGCCATTTCGTTATCCAGCCGATTTTTCTATTCTAAGACCAATCCCGCTTCTTCCATCGGGGGCTACCGCTTGCTTTTTCAAGAAGGATTTTTTCCTATCTTTTTTCATAGGGCCAAAGGTCTTTCCTAGAAAAAGAAAGACAACGTCCTTAGTTTTTTGGGTATTTGAGCTCAACTGAAACAACTTAAGTTGTTTCGACGTCTGTGTAAGCGTATGATTCCTAAAAAAACTACCTACCTACTGGTGATTGATGAAAATCATTCCTTCCCCGCCCTAAGCTAAGGGATGGCAGCCTCATTTGAATACGGTTGCATCTACTTGTGCTGCCGCTTTGACTTTGACGAATGAAAGATCGACCCACTCACTCAATCGCCGGGAGCCTCTGTACGATACGAAAAGTTCTCCAGCCATCAATATCAACCCGGCTTTCAGCAGACAAAGGACGCGAACTAATCCAGATTACAAAGAAAAAGAATCTCTCAAAGCAGAATTGGATTACGACACGAGCTTCCAAGAGCTGCTGGCTCTTAAAGGTAAAGGAGCTTACCCCGGATACGAACAAAAGGACGACTGGTTCGCCTAGAACAGGAGTGGGTCGCCAAAAGGAGTAGACAAACTAAGTGAAAAGTATGTTGAAGACCAGATGCCCTAACGCCATAACAATTATATGTCACAGCACGGCTAGAAAAATTTAATGACATTGACCAAAAACAAGGACACGACGGAATCACCGACCCGAAAGAGATGTACCGAAGCTCTCAAGCGGCGGGGCCTATGCCGAGAGGAGCGGGCAATCATTAATATGCCTTGGGGAAAGTCATGCACCTGGACGAGACGGATAAAGGAAAGATTCTCTCACCGAAAACAAGTAAACGAAATAATTACTAGTGCCCGATCTAAATGTCACGTATGGTACTGCCGCTCCCGGAAGAGCTAATTCGGATAGTGAGGGAAGAAGAGAAAGAAGGTAAGGTAAGGCTTTGGGACAGAGGAGGAGTTAACAGGAATGAGAGTCTGATCAGCTCATTAAGCAGAATGAGTTCAAGCGGACGATTCTCTGCATCCGGACGATTCTGGGCAGTCAGATCATGAACTCTATTCCCGGAAAAAGCTTTCAGGAAGTTCCGGTAAGATGGATTTGTTCATTTTCCGGGGAGGAAGACGTAAACCGATATAGTACTTTAGATTCTCCGGTAAGGCAGGCTTTCCCCGACAAGGAGTCTGAAAGGCATTCTTCTGATTTCAATGCGCTAGAAGCGATTGCTAGATTCTAGCCAATGTCAGCTATCTATAATTCCTTTCCATACTCTTTCCACCTGGTTGTGAAGTCCATTTACACATCTTTTCATGAACTCGACTTGCATCTTTGAATGACTATCTGATTGTTTGACTATGGAATGAACTAGCCATAGGCCTTTCTCATTCTTCTATCAAGCAAGGACTGTCTTATCTATGTGATTAGTTCTCATGCAGTTCATTCCGGACATTGAGTTCGAGAAGCCAGCTTACAGTTCATTCTCTCTCTCTTGACTGGACATTCCCTGGACAGTCTTTCTTCTCTTTTCCATGTCAGCTATCAAGAAAAGAAGTACAGAGTGAATCCGTAGGCAGTCTCTCTGCATTCATTGACTGAGACAGCTCGATCAGACAAGGCCTATCTTGCATGCCCGGACTGACAATCGGCTTGTTCTTCGGATGTTCTTCCTTCTCATCTGACTTGCTGGATTTGGATAGCTCACTTCAGACTGCCTTCGTTGACTGAACTCTCCGAATGACATAAGATTGGAATGCCCGGAAAGCGGACTGTCCAATCTCTATTCTATATGAAGACAAGTGACATGCATGAGTTGAGTGAGCTTCCGATCGAGAGTTCCCGCTCATTATGGCTTAGCCTATAGTAGACCAGGTCCTTATGGCGGTCTCGCAAAGCCGGTCACCGGGAGCTAAGATCCACTCACTCTCTCATGCAATTAAGGGGGAGTCAATTAGTCATATGCGGAACACATGCAAGTCAAGTTTGAGATGTGGGATACGGAAATCATTCAATCTTCTTCTCAAGACAAGCACTTGCATACAGAAAGACCCGGGACCTTCATGCGACAACCAAGGAATCAACCATAACACCTAAATATTACAAATTACAAATCGTGTACCTAGGCCAAGAATTAGCAAGCATAGCAAAGCCTATTCCAAAGTGGAGCTCGTGTTCCTAGTCGAGCAGAGGAAGAACCCGCCGCCTTCACGGGACAAGACACAGCAGTCCGTAGAATCGAGACTAAGCCAAACTGACGAGGACAACCCCGTATAGGAATCGGGGACCATAGAAAATCCATAGACGAGCCCAACCGGGACCGAAACAGATCAGACGCATGAGGTCCCGTCCGACCCAGCAAGCAAGCTTCGAAGCAGGAGGTCTTTCGCCGTACGTCCAGCCTTTGCTCGACCTGCAGGAATAGAGAAGCTAACCGGGCTTTCATATCCACCTTTTTATATGAGTCTTCCTTCCAAGCCTAGTGAAGTAGTCCCACTGGTCGTCAAAGCGTGGGTCAGAGTAGCAGTTGAGTCAGCTCCTTTTCTCCAATAGGGTGCACTTCTTTGTCTTTCAATTCACCTTGATGCCTAATCTGAGGGGAAACCGAGAATCACGCTTTTCATTGAGCAGAGGCAAGAGAACACGCGCCTGAAATCGGATCAGGAGCCGTTTTCGCTAAAGAAAGCTAGGCCGTAATATATCTGTCAACATCAGCTCTAGATCTGGACTCCTGTCCTAGGTCAAGCAAGTTAAGTCAATAGTAAAGGAAATCGTTCCGTCTCCCCTACCTCCAAGCGCAACTAGCAGATCCTCCCCTAAGACCATAAATTTCCCTTTCCTTAAGACAGCATGTTGAATGACTTTTACCGGGGTTTCGAGCCAAGAACCTGCACCAGAGCAAGAGAAGGAAGCGAAGTTCGGCAACAGCGGATAATAAAACAGAACTAGCAAAGCAATCTCACGTCTAAGCAAGGAAAGAGGCCAAACCAACCCATCGGTCTTTAGCCAATCGAGATCTTAAGCTATAACAAGGTCGGTCTTCCTTTCTGTCTTTGTCTTGCTAGCTAGAAGGCGAAGAGCGCACAGCGCAATAAGGTAAGGGATTAACGCCAATAGTCAATCTTTTAGTTCGGCAAAAGCTTACAGAATGTAAAGTGACCACATCCAATCAATGACTGCCACGTTTCAAGAAGAATTATTAGGTGTGCTGAGTGCGGTTGTTATAAGCTCTTTAGCGCCCTATGGCCCTGCTACTGTGATGCTTGGCCGAGCCTCCCTCCCTACCGATGTCTCGATCCAGCACATTTAGACCAGGTCCCAGCGGAAAGGACAACACTTCCCTTGGAGAAAGCCAGTCTGAGGGAACTGGATTGGTCATCCACTATCACTCGATAATAGGAAGTAAAGGATTGGCCTTCTTCTCTGAAAGCCCTCTTGATGGATTCTGGCAAACAAATGAAGGAGCTAACCCCGAGAAAGCTTCAGTTGCCTCTCTCTCTAAAGATGAGATGGGACGGAAGGTCAGAGGATGCAGTGCAGCGGGACTTTCAATAGAAAGAAGCTAAGGCGGGCTATCTTTTTTTTCTCTAATGAGTTCCGAAAAGAGCAAAACGAAGTCAGACACATTTTCTTTCGAACCGGGCTGTACGAAAGGAATGAATCTTGGCTCTAGAAACATAGGAGAATGACCCCATTCCATTACTTTGACATCCCGTATGAGACTAGAAAAAGGATCTCAGGTCAGCAGCTCAGTTCTCTCGAGATTGGGTTAGGCTCGCATCGAATTCAGGTATGGGACCATCTTCCATTCTCTCAAACCTATTCACTCTTTCACTATAGAATGTTTTTTTTTTCAGTGAGACTCGAAAGAAAGGGATCTATCTTATGGGGCTAGATCTGTAACGAAGTTCAAGCTAGGGATACTTATACTATATGGCGAAACTATTAGGACAAGGACATTGAAATTGAGGAAGTCCGAATTGCACGAAAGGGCAAGGCAAAAGGGCCTACTAGAGAAGGCGACGTGCGTGCCATGGAAATTTCTTTCTTATTTTGTAGAGTCTCAGGGACATCTCTTATCTAAGTGACATCTTGGATCGGTTGAAATAGAAGTGGTGCGAAGGCAGGCCTATCGCCTATTTGAGTCAAGCACTTGGGCCTAGCAGGGTTAGCTATCTATGAAAAGGAATTATTGCTGGTCGGGGGTGACTCAGCCGGGGATTGGACGGGGGTGTGTGGAGGCTAAGTCCAAAAAGATCAACTGAGATTGAGAATGAATCAACAAGGAGGCTAGTCTGAAGCAGGTGATAAGTCTTTGGTTCGAAAAAAAAGAGCTCTATCTTTTCTTTTGCGACACGTCTTCCCTTCTTTGACCACTCTGGGTACACCTGGGATCAGTACGACCTTTCGAGCTGGACCGATCGGAATACCACACAGCTCAGGTCTGTCTCACATTCATCAAGGTAATTACTTGTGTTTGATAGATCCAAGGTTAAAAGCTTGTGTTTGCGGAAGAGAATAGAAGGTAACTACGGGGGAAGAACTGCTTTTGCCCTACTATAGATATATCTCTATTAGCCCTATGATTTACTATCCCTCTCAGGTCAAGAAAAGAAATCTCGAGAGGTCGAAAGAAACTCCAATTGTAACTGGGCGAAAGGAAACTGCAACTAAAACAGCGGGGATGGTAGAATGAAGGACTGAAACTCGATACCTTTCCCCTGCATCGAAGGTAGCTGGCCGAGATGTAAGAGAACTACCACTAGCTGGTATGGAACCAGCACTGGCTGCTATTCACTCAGCAGACGATCAGGCGAGATGCAAGGACTGACCTGCCTTCCCGGAAAGCACGAGCATACAGATTCGTAGTGTTCGTTCGGAGATTCCACTATACCCTTTTTTTCACTCGGGAAAGCTACTCTAGCCTATATTCTTTGTCTTGAATCACAGAGCTCGGACAAGAACTATAACAACTGTGGAAATGCAAGAACTACTGAACTAGCTATCTGACAGTTTTGAAGATATGCGAAAGGGAGAATACGCTACATCGGATATAGCTGTAGTTGATGAAAGAGCTGTAGTGAAAGGCTAGTTAGGTACCGCAGGTAGAGCATCTTTCAAGATTTCGTATAACCACTTTACATACATTGGCACCTTAGCCAGGTAAATCCGTCCAATTCTCCGGACCTCACCTCTGCTTTTTTGGAGTACGGGATGGTCAGATAGAAAAAGAACCTGTCAGTTATGCCTTTAGGGTTAGGGGACGCTACGGTGCCTTAGCTGGTTCCCGAGCTTCCTTAAAAAGTGGTGATGTAGGCGGATTGGTAGTGCTTAACATTCTTTGTGTTTGGAGTAGGTAAACTGTGAGGAACAGCAAGGAGATGGCTTTTTAGCCAAAACAGTTTGGGTAGCCTGCCCTAATCAAGCGTAGCGATCACTGAACGATTGATTCCTATTCTTATTATACAATATTCTTTTTTGATATATATGGTGGGAACAATGAAGCGGATTCTTCATCTGTAGGTTGCAATCCGTATTCTTTCTTTTCTCGATCTACTGCTTGCTTTCGCTTATCCGACGCACTCACATCCAACTACTTAAACTGGGACGGGACCAATCATGTTGATTGCCTATCCTAACCAGCTCTAAGAACTGGTTTGGTTTTTTAATCACAAACTTTATCCTCCTTTTCTTTCTTATAAGGAGAAGCTAGGCCTCTAATCCCCAGTTCTATTATAAATTCCTTATTTCTTTTCTTACCAAGGAAAGCAGAGAGGACTGGATCTGGGTACCGTAAGGCACATGCAACAAGATGAAAAGCGTCGGAAAAGGGGATGTGACATAGAAAGATTGAGGTTGGGCTGGTTTTGAGCTGCCCTTAGACCGATTCTCTCTTTAGACCGATTCTCTCTTTCGGTTCGGTAGCAGACACCAAGCCAAGATAGGCTAGGCTGGGAAACCTTATTCGATACAATAGGACAGGTAAACAAAGCAAGGCCTGGAGTGAAAGAGTCTGGGTCAAGAGATTTTCCCCTGCCTAGAAGGAAGAACCCTTTTTTATAAGCCTTAGGAGATTCCGGATTCAATTCTTTCGAAGATGAGAGATCAGACTATCTCCGAGAAAATAGGGATCACGAACGGGAGAATAACAGGAGTTCGACTAGTTTTTAGAACGTTTTACTATTTAGTTAGAAATGTCCCTCATCGCCTAGAAGGATAAGAGAAGAGGCAGGAAGACGGGCTTAGCTCTTTTCAGGTTGAGAAGGTTGAATTGAAAACTTGCACCAGCTATTGGTCTTGGAGGAGAGATGTCTTGGTTGAATGCTTTCTGTAGAGAGGAAGATTTTAGGTATGAAGTGTCTGGTTTGATAAAACAACCAGGAGTGGGCACGGAAAACGAAATCCGCAGGACCTGGCCTCTAGTTCTAGCTCGAAGTTTGCCCTTATCCATTAGTTCTAGCTCGAAGTTAGCTGCTTGGCATGAGTAGCTTGGCATGGGTATAGAGATTTTATTAAGATCCCTGATTTTTAGTGAACTTACAGTAAGATGTTCCTCAACTTGATTCAAGGGTCCTTCAACTTCTTAAAGGTCCCAAGTTTAACCAGGTCTCCTCGTGTCAGAGGTTAGTTTGTTGACCCCTTTATCTTACCCATTTCAGTACCCTGGAACATAGTAAACATCCTTCCAAAAGAAAACTCAAAGTTCTAGTCTCGCGGTCGGGAAGGGAATAATCAACTACTTTGAAGCTTCTGAGTGCCAGGGACTGTGGACCATACACTCTGATATCTCTGTCTAGGCCTACTCTGACTATTGGCAGCGATTGAAATGCCTTCCATACATAAATCTCATCTTAGTCTTAGAATGAAAAAGAAAGCCTTACCTTAATGGGTCTCTCTCTTAGTTCTAACTCTTCTCTCCCGCATCCTCCCTAGTTTGCGAGAAGCTCCCGCACGTGTCGACCACGGAACTAACCTACGGGCAGATCTTTGCTACGGAAAGAACGTCTCTCGATCGAGAATCAATTCGGTTCAAGATAGAGAACTGAGAACCTTATTTATAGAGTAGAGCCTTTTTAAGAGGCTTAGTTTTTGCTACCAGTATGGGATAGGACTATGTTCAAGATTCTTCCTCGACACGAAGGAAATCGAAACCGCATCACGTGATACTAAATCGAGGCACAAGCTTTTTATCTCAGAATGAGAGTTGATTCCCGGAAGAATAAGAGGGAAGACTACTGATGCTTTCAGGGGAAGACTCCTGATGCTTTCAGGCGGGCTTAACTGAAGCCTAAAAGAATCCCTATATTCCATAAAAAGTTAGTGTAATATGCTCGACTAAGGGGAAATAGGAAAGGAAAGAAGGTTAGCCGAGCACGGATCTGTGCTTAAGGCAAGGAGTGCACTGATAGCACTAGTCGAAGAAAGGCAGTTAGATCATAAGAAGGCTGGTAGGTAAGAATAGGAAGTTTAGAGGTTGCCAGCTTGACTTACCTTACTTTTAGTGCTTTTAGTCTCGCCAATGCCTTCAGTCGAGTTAAACTTTCCAGCTACTCTGTACTTTTCTCATACAGATGAAGTTAGAGATTTCGCTTTACCAAACCTTCTTCCAGAAGTCAAAGATTTGACAACCCTAGTTAGATTGTTATATTGGAATACAATATACTTAGCTAGCTGTGTTTTAGTCCCTCCTAAACCCCTTGGTTTTTGCTAACACAAGCTTTTAAAAATCAAAGCCTTTTTTAAAGGACTCAATCTGTCGTTTTGAAGAAAATGAAGCATCCTCTGCTTTTTTCCTTCCGGAGACTTTTTGTCTCCCTTTTGGCTTTCATTGAGTGGAAAATCCCAGGTTCTAACCTGTGGGCTTTGATTTACTTACCTCCCTCAACCCCATAAGAAGACTACTTTGATATGCGATATGCTTTACTCTCTCGCTCTGGGCAATTCATCAGTTAAGACAGCAGGAAAGTTAGAGATAGCTGGTTCAAGATAAAGATCAAAAGCAGGTTATAAGGCAAGACAGTAATAGTCTATTTACTTATTAAGATATATCATCCCTTTCAAGGAAATCCTTTACAGCAGGATCTTATAAAGTAAAGAGAGTTCTCTTTTAGCCAGTAAGCTAGTGAAAGCAAGCGAATGGATAGCTAGTTTACAGGGTAACCAGCGAGCTATAGGAAAAGCAGGCTAAAGGGCTAAGGGTTACAGTACCTTTCCCGACGGTTTCATTTGAGGTCCAGTTGCCGTATGCTTAACACATGCTGGAGCGAGCGAATTGGGTCCATAGAAGAACTCCCTATGCGATAATAGGTTACCTTTCCTTCTTCCTCCCCTGTGACGCTCCCAAACCGATCGCTATCGTTTTCTTGCTTTCTTCTTGTCTTGAATTGTTATAGAACGGCTTTTTATCAGGTATAGTTGGTAGGATGAAGTGGGATGAAGCTTTAGTGGATATAGCAAGTGTGCCGGTGATGCGGCTCGGGCGTAGTAGGTCTGGACGCCTAGCATGAAACAGCCTTCTCTGGTAGCGGCACTATACTAAGGTATAGTATCTTTCTAGCTTCCAGTCTATATAAAAAAGTACTTAGCAGAGGTCAGTCTGTCTGGCCTTCCCTCGCGTAAAGGGCTACTTTGGCATCGGCTCTCTCTCGTTAGGTAATTACCGAGGCGAAAGCAGCTCTCTCGGAAGTCAGTTTCCCCGCCATCTTAGTGGGACTAGTCTAATAAACTTTCACTTGAACTGCCAAGACTCGGATTTTTTTTTGTTTTGGTAACGCCCTTCTAGAATTACGTTTAACGTCCCTTTATGACTTTCCCGATCGGCGCCTCGGGTCGGTAGCCGGGCTCCGGGGACATTACTACCACGGCTACTATCGACCCGAGCCCAAAGAAGGAAAAGAACGGACTAAAGCAAGGAGTTCATTGGCCATACATAGTGAAGGGGGATGGGGGTCAACCTCTTTCATGACCCATGGCCCCAGCGTGTCACTTGGTTAGCATTTCTACAACAAATGTTGTAGGGTTGGTTTTTCGATAGGGAAAGAGGGGAGTTGGCTGTAGTTGAGACACGGTTTTCGGATGGACGATATGGATTTTTTCGAGCGAGATAGTTAACCACTTTTTTAACCGTGAGAGGGAGGTCATTCAGAACCCGCTGGCTTCAGAACCGGCGGAAGTTTCCCACGCCGATCCCCGAACAACGTGAGGCACTTCGAAGTGCCATTCACACTTTGATTCTTGAGCAAGTTCGGGAACATTGTGAGAAGGGGAAAGGTCGGCTGTCCGTTCACTTTCCGGAAATGGCTAAAAAGAGACTCCAGTGTCGCAGAGAACATTATGTCTCGCGATCTGGAAATATCTGCGGAGATGGATACTGAAACCCTCCGCGGATGGGTGGAGGAGATCAAGGAGAACCCTAATCTCCTAAAATCCCTCATTAGAGAACACCTGTCAGATTTGTCTGCCGCTTTCTTTCATAACAGAGCCGGGAATAACGGCTGGAATAGAAGTCTCTCGCACGCAAGGAGATGCTGCTGCTGGATGTTACGGTTCTGGGGCGCCATGATCCTTCTCTCTGGAACAATTGAGGGCACTGCCTTCCTTCAGCTTTCAGAGGTAGGGGCTGCATCAATCATCGCTCAGTGAGCTATTTATTGCCGCCAATAGCGCTTCGCTTGCATGCAAGGCGGCACGCCAGGTAGAGCTATCGCGCGCGGGCGAAGGAGATGCATTTCTGGTACTGGTAGTACTGTACAAGCTCTCAGGGAATAATCTCTTTCTAATTTCTTTCTAATTTCTTTCCCATGACGACTAGGAACAGGCAAATCAAAAATTTCACTTCGAATTTCGGACCTCAACATCCTGCTGCTCATGGTGTTTCACGATCAGTATTGGAAATGAACGGAGAAGTGGTGGAACGTGCGGAACCACATATTGGATTACTCCAGTGCGGCACGAAGCCGCTGACGCCGAGTCGGCTCCTATGCCGCTAGCTATGCCCTGCTTGGTCCCCCGGCACGGTGGAGGTTCCGTAGCGCGTCATGAGCACCGGGCTAAGGGGCGG
>Ga0157364_1003561_pt1 | contig 15147 bp, 10 predicted proteins | sample AttsexASBM2_FD_111476 | JGI IMG/M metagenome (GOLD analysis project Ga0157364, IMG submission 111476) | Fungus gardens microbial communities from leaf cutter ant in Ribeirão Preto, State of São Paulo, Brazil - Atta sexdens ASBM2 | ecosystem: Host-associated > Fungi > Mycelium > Unclassified ... | reverse complement strand
TCTATATTTGATGGGACTAGCTCGGCGTAGTGTATTATGAACTGTTAAAACTGACTGAAACAATCACAGGCGATCGGTATCGAACGCAATTGATGCGTTTGAGCCGAGCATTGAAAGACAAACAGCCGCAATACAACGAGAGACACAATAAAGTAATTTTGCAGCATGACAATGCTCGACCCCATGTTGCGAAAATGGTCAAGACATATTTGGAAACGTTGAAATGGGAAGTTCTACCTCACCCGCCGTATTCTCCAGACATTGCTCCCTCTGATTATCACTTGTTTCGATCAATGGTACACGGCCTGGCTGACTAGCACTTCCGCTCTTATGAAGAAGTAAAAAATTGGATCGATTCGTGGATAGCCTCAAAAGATGACCAGTTTTTTCGACGCGGGATTCGTACGCTACCCGAAATATGGGAAAAAGTAATGGCCAGCGATGGACAATACTTTGAATCATAAATGTATAACCAGTTTTTTACAATAAAGCCTCGAATTTCGGAAAAAAACGGCGGAAACAAAGTTGTACACCTAATAGGTATAGATCCAAATTTCGGTTCTGAAACATATTTAAATGAAATTATTAATGCTTCTAATTTATAATGAAGAAAATATAGAAACTATTTGGACACAAGCAATAGATATCACTAATATTGATGTCTCAATAAATTGCATACTACAAGGTTTGAAATTATATCATATATTTTATGAATTAATATGTAGTAAGCATTTCTATCTAGAAGAATAATCTATTATTCTTCTAGATTATTCTTCTAGATTCAGAACAATGCGATTTAAACAATTCAATAATTAATAATACCAGTACTAATTCCCATAATTGTGTTTCTACAAATGATACTACTCCAGATAAATTAACAAAAGAAAATAAATCCGCTATACCACTGGTTCTTTTTCCATTTAAGAAAGCTCTATTTTGGCCAAAATTGACTGAAAAAAAAATTAAAAGAAAAAATTCCAACGGTTGTTACATCTGAGAAATGGTTAAAATACCATTTAAATAAAAAAAATAAAAAATTAAAAAGCGACAAGAAATAGAAGACGCAAGAAAAGAGAAACAGTCAAAGAGAGAAAAAAAACAGAAAAATGAACTGGAAAGATTATTAAAACAGAACAAACAAAAAAGCGGAAGAAAAATGCGAAAAATAAGAAATATTGTCAATTACAATATCTTATGTTACTTATGTTATTAGAGAATATATTAAATTGGTTAGTTTTTTAGTATTGTACGTAAAAATTAATTTTATACATGTTTTATCAAAATATATAATAGATTTCAATATTATAAGCTAAAAATAAACATTTCTTAAATATATTGCTCATATTGCTTTAGAATCATTTTTATAGTTATGAGTTCAAACACTAAGTCAGCTTCGTTCAAGGATTAGGACAAGTACGTTTTGATCATTAAAATACTAAGATTTTTACATAATTCAAAATTTTATTATATTTCTATATAATAAAATCAATAAAAACAATTGTATACATGCTTTTTAAATAGTAAAAATATCAATTTACACGATAAATAGAAATTCTCAAGAATATTTCATATTTTTATATATTGAAAATATTAATAAATGGATATGTATCCTTAATCATTCAATTACTGGGACATTTATCTTAATAGAAAAGAGACACCATTTTTCAAACTTTTTTTGTTAACACAACTGATAGAAGCCTATATTTATAGTCGAAACTGCATCTTCAATATTTTTGTTTAAATAATTATATGTAAAATATATATATAATGTAGTACGTAGTTATTTGAACTACGCCCGAAATGATTTGTCGAATCTTATAAACGCAATCAAACTATTATAATAATATCACAAATTAAATTGATAAGCACTTGAATAATTTGATGCTCAGTCTGGCATCCTATTAGAAAGATGTTAATGTATTGAAAAACTGAAAAATAAATTTATTGTGAAAAATATTACCTCAGCCGGGAGTCGTACCCGGATCTTTTGTATTCCGTACGAGCATCTTACACTTTTAGACTATCGATTTTTTTGTTAATAACTTTTTAACGAACTGTAATTGCTATCTAAAATCTGCTGAGTCACTCAAGATTATGAGCTTGACAACATATGTCAAGATCAAAGTCATTGAGGCGATGTCCCTTAAAATGTATAATTACCAAAAAATCATCTCATTTGCGAAAAATAACCTAACTACAACATAATTCCCTTTTACTGTAATCAATAAAATAGAATTTCATAAAACTTCCCGTGAAATATCGGTCACCATTCTACTGCATGCAATCGATTGTGAATTCGCAAAATATTCTTCAAAAGTTTTCTCCTTTGCTGAATTGTAATTCCTTAGAAATTCATACAAGAACACAATAAAAATACTTCAAGAAGTTATATTTCGAATTTCTGAGAACTTCTTAAAGCATTCATACAGTATTCCCTCTATATCAACAGATATATCTTATGAAAAGAAACAGATATATCTAAATCAAAAAGAGAAGTAGTTAGAATAGGCATATAGGGTTATAAAATATCCAGGTTCAATTCACAACTCACGGTTAATTCTTAACCAAGGTTCAACTTATTCATTACCTCTTTCCAATTCTAGAATTGGAAGAGATAAGAAATAAGTTGTACCGTGAATTGTGAAATTGGACTTAAATCTCAAAATTTGTTCAAGTTGCATACCATATTATACCATGTTCCATACCATATTATTATGCTACCACATCATATTATTAGCTCTTGCAATCAGCCCAGCCACGACCTGGACCATATCAGTTCTAAAATGTAAGTAACAAGTCCAAAAATAAGAAAATAAATAACTCGGCAACTTGACAAAAATTAGAAATAATACAACACTCAAACCGAGACGAAATCATCCCGATACACGCTCGATAGAGAACTTCGTATTTGGCCACGTTTATGATCTTTCGATCGCGCATGCATATACTTGCAATTCCTCATGAATTCTTAGAGTATTCGAAGTACTAAATCGCAAAGTATTCATTGTAATGAATTGTGAGGAATATTTCAAGACAACTAATTATAAGTAATTCTTTAAGAAATCAGATATTTATTTTTCTAATCCTGTATGTCTTTAAAATAAATTCTCTATGAACTCTATTCACTTCTGTGCTGGGGATTTTCGTGCTCCATCCCTTATGCGCGAAAACCACCCTAAAGCATGCGACATACGAGAGAGAAATACCAAAAATAACAACAAATTTGGAATTTGTTCCATTGTAATCCCTTTAGTGATTTTATTGCTCGCAAAAGATATATTGATTTTTATTATTCCACTCTCATTTGTGGAAAATAACGGTAAAAATAGGCGATATGAGTCATATGAGTTTGATGTAAGGATATAATTTCTTCTTAATGTGGAACTATTCGGACCGATACACCCATCTATGATATGCGACACATCTAACAATTATAAGTTAACCTTTGGGGTAGTTCTTGCACATAAGGAGCATGAAAATCGTTTGCATGGAATACATTGTAGGGCAGTGCACGATATTTCACAGAAAGTTTCATGAAATTCTGATTGATTTTACAGCAAAAGGGACATGTATGATATAGAGATTGTTTTCCGCAAATGAGGTGATTTTTTTGCGTAAAAAATAACGCTCTGAAATTTAAACTAATTTATATTACGAGCGTATAATATTAGCATTAAATTATAATATTAGTATTATTTTTTTTAATGTGCATTCTAACTTTATTAAAAGTTAGCAAAAAGTTATTTCTCGCTAAACAGTTAGAGCAATAAAATCGAGATTAGCCACATAAAAAGAGCACTGAATTCTCTGTTTGTCTCATATAATTACGTTCACTCAATTAGCATTCTAATTTAATAAATATAGAAGATTCTTTCTTGTCTCTTCTTTTTTGCTTTCATCCTTCATTTCAGGATGTTATTAATATTTGATTAAAACGAAATCTCTTTTTTTAAATTATTATCGTAATTTACAGGTAATCTCTTTTGATTAACTTTATAAATAATAATCATATCTCCTTCGTTAAGAAATTAAATAAAAATGATAATGATAGTTTAGAAAAGTTTAGAGAAGTTTCAAACTATCCCATAATTAATATTAATATTTCCTCACGTGTCTGAATTGAATTAAAAGGATAATATTTGTCGATAATATTATATATACTCACATCTGTTCTGCTAACTTATAAATTGGTCCCATCGATTTGGACAGTTCTTCGCACTTAGCCATTAATTGATACATTGATTTTATATTATGATCCACAGCGTCACAAGTCTTACACACTGCATCTCTGTATGTTTCTAAACAACCTACTGTGAGAGCTGAAGCCTGGAAGCAAGAACGAATAATTTAAATACAATATATAAAATAATGGCACAAAATAAGACTTAATGACAGTTACTTACGTTTTGTAGAATCGCAGCTAAATTTTCAGTCAGTGCGTCCACAGAGGTTGCAACTTTTCTAGCTTCCATCTCTAATTCATTTAATACATTATGATCAAGAGATGGTAATTGCAGAGTTAAGGCCTGTCTATACAAGCATGGGGTTGAACTTCGTGATCCCGGAAATGATGGAGTGTCTCCTTTTTTAGTCACAGGACTCGATAATTTGATCTTGTTCTCCAGATTTTCAGTTACAAATAACACCATATCTCCATCTTGCATTACTCTTCCCTCCAATTGCAGGTAACCTATAGCTTTATGATAACTCGGTGGATCGTCGACTTCTGTTGGACTGCCGTCTCTACTTCTCAAATTTAATTGATCCGGTCTATGACCAGCTCCTCCTATTTTCTCTAAACTATCATTTAGAAATTTTCCGCTGTCAATATCTGGAGAATCAATGAGTGATCTCAATTCAGAGATGGGTGGTGAAGATTGCGAATCAAACGATATCTCAGAATAAGACGCTGTCATCTCGTGCAACTGAAACGATAAAATTATTAAATATTGATGAATGTTGAACCTGTATCATACATATAGTAAATGAATCGATAAACTTTATTATGATGCAATACTGATATGTTTAAATAGTTAAAAAAATCCTAAATGCAATACTGATATGTTTAAACAGTTAAAGAAATCCTAAAGTCGTTTGTTTTATCAATTAAATACAATAATTCGTAGAACGATGTCGCATATATAATATATTACTTTTACATAAATTTCGAAATCCTTCTCCAGAATTAAAGTATAGGCATTAATACGTATTTGTAATTTGGAATTTTTGTTGAGAACAACAAACATTTTTAAAATATGTAATCTTTTTTACTATTTCTTAGTCCAAAAGTGTTTAGAATCAAGTTGCGACAACATTTGTTTAATACAAAAGTTCCGCAATCTGTACTATTCTATTATTAGAAAATTTTTAACTTTTTTTATTTTACATTAGTATAAACTCAAGCCTCTTCCTAATTTTGCATCTATTTCAATCCTGTAAAAGGATTTTCGATTCCGTTCAATCAATTCGGAGATTTTTATACTTAGCTGTATCAATAATTTCATCGTAAATTATAAGAACCGATATAAATATCAGCCTATGTCTTATTTTCTCAACAGCGAGAAAGATAAAATTTATTTAAGATAAATGTCTCAGTGACCGGACATGTATCTATGGCCGGATACTTACACATAATTTATTACTGTTAATCTCACATGCTCTTTTTATTACAATACTATAAGTTAGTTGTATTTAAAAATTACAATTAAATTATAATATTATATTTAAATTATAATATTATATTATAATATTATATTATAAAATGTTATAAAAAAACATTTGAGATTAATAATAATAAATTTTGTGTAAATATCCAAACTTGATAGATACATGTCCAGTCATTGAGATCGAATTTATTATTATTAATCTCAAATGTTTTTTTAAATATAATATTACAATTTATCTTACACTTCAGGCTATAAAAATCAATGACCCAATAAACGACTATTCCTAAATTAAGATAATAGCGATAAATGTTTCGTTTAAGACCTAAGGCCTTATTTTTAAAAAAATATCTTAATAAAATTGCTACAGAAACCTATAATATACGTAATATACACTACAGCATTTTCGCATGCAATATTTTTCAGGAATACGATTCTTAATCTACAATAGACGTTAAAAGTTTTTAATCTTTTGTTCAAGTTCTAAACTGTAACTATTTTCCAATAAAAAGAATTTCTGATGCTGCCTTAAGGGAATGCTAGAATGATGGCTAAACTTGATCAATGTATATATACTTGGATTTTTTAAATTTCAATTAAAAAAATCGATAACATCTTTAATTTTTTACATTATCGTTTTGTTTCACTCAAATATGCATACATCTATTCTAATCTTGTGGCTACGTTGTGGCTGCTGTGTCCAATGTGGCGCCGAGCGTGTCTGGATGCCAGCGATGATTAACTAATGGCGAAGGACAATTGGCGGGAAATCGTTAAGTTTGTAAATAAATGTTACTCATTGATTTTGACTCATATGCCATAAGGCGGTTTGATACAAACTCAAATGATTTAAAACGTACAGATTACAAAAATAGAGACGTGATTGCGTGCGCATAGCGGCTCGGATATCGGTATCGCATTACTAGGTTAGAATACGAGAAACTAAGAAAATCTACAATATAAGCATTTATCTGACGACGCGAGCAATTACTTAATGACATAACCGATGTCAATCTCGCAGTGAATATAGGATGATTATTAATCTTACCGAGCGCTAACTAAAATCTATCGCTGAGGCTTACAAAAGATCCACACGACACCAACACACAGAGAGTGAAAGAAAAACCGAAAAAAAAAACTGACTCGAGCGCTGCAATTAACATTTGCAATGCCATAATACTCCCAGTGTAAACGTTAAGGAAAAAAATACTGATTAAATTATCGCTAGAGCGAAAATAACCGAAAATAAAATTAAATGAAACAAACAGAAACTTATGCTTATTAATCGCTTAATGAAATATCGCGCGAATTAATCCTTAAATCTAATAGTCTTTCGCTTGGTTGCTGGACCAGTCTTTGGTTCACATTATACTGGAATGTTACTATAGTTGAAGACGGAGACGTAGTGGACGAAGTAGTTTCTGAGTCTTGAATTATTAAATAAGCGGGCTTAAGTCTATCGACAATAACGTTGATACATCTGCCATCAACTTCTATAGCAAAAACTTTTCCGAAATGCGTTTTAATACCATACATTATGCGCATCTCATGTTAACTGTCCTAATCTGTGAGATGTAAAATATTCGAAATCGTATTGTAATTTCAGTGAAGCGTACTCACTTCTCGATGTGTCAATTCTACAATTTCTGATGACAATGTTATGTCATAACATAATTACTATAAATCTGTTTTTTATTCTTGCATTCTCTGAACTGTACATAATACAACAAGTTGAAATGAAACAAATTTATATTTCTTTCACTTCAATTTATTGCATCATCCTTACGAAAAAATATTATTGGACTCGCGAAAAAAATTATTGAAAAATTAGTATACTATTCGTTCTGATATACATAGTTATTTTACATTATATTAAAAATTAATAGAATTAGAACTAACAGAGTTAAAAACAATATTACAAAAACAATAAGAAACTAAGAGCTAGTTATTAATGTACGTTCTTTTTTATTCTTCTTTATTCTTCATATATCTGTACATATATTTCCGACATTTCGGCTGTTTTTTTCATCTTCATGATATAATATTGGATTTACTAATCCAAAATTTAAATGCAATTATTCTGAATGTAGGCGCAATTAGTCAACCTAGAGTAATTCTCCATTTAATCATGTGAACGGCTTTTCTTAACAGTCAAGATTTGTAAGATTTAAATATAAAATCCCATTTTATATTAACAGCTTTCTATATTCATTCCATTAAAAAAATCTCATCGGTTGTACTAATAACTTGCACCTCCATCCTGTTACGCACAATTAAGAATACAAATTATATAAAATTTATCGATTAGACGTGTGTCTTCGACCGTCTACGTAATGTTTAAAATTATAAACTAATGTGTAGATCAATATAACATTGAATTAAAATAAAATAAATTTAAAGTAAAAATAAAACAAAAATTAAGTCAGTTTAACAAATATAACAATAATCTTATGAATAAAATATATAAATAATATAAATTTATAATATTAAATTGAACTCTCGAGATATTTAATAACAATAGTAAATATAATAATAAATTGACGGACTAGATAGAGAGCTAGAAATAGGCGCAGTTCTTAGATATAATTAACAAAAGTATATTCTAAAAAGATTTGATTTCATTCAAATCATTATCAACGATATCAAACAATGGATGTGAGCATCTTAACGATCCAAGAAAGCAGCCGGAAAAGCCTCTTCAATTTCAAATTTTGAAAAGCATCATTGCCAATTAACTGATTAGTCAAGTGAGAATTGGCAATATATCAATTGGCAATATATCAATATATAATTTCATTAGGTAAAAAATAATAAAAATTAATGAAAAACTTAATTATGATTAATTAAAGAAAACTCACCAGTTGCACACTTTGATCACACATAACGCAAAGAAGGAAAAAATAGAGAGAACTATTTCTTGATAAATATAAAATTGAAACGATCTTTAAATGATCATAAATACTAAAGATGAAAGACATGTCACGAAATGCTTCTAACAGTACAGTATTGTTTAATTTTTTTAACATTATTTTCTATGTTCTTGATTAACTTAAAGCAATTCTTTTTAATATTGTAAGAAAATAATGAGAAATTATTACCTAATTGTAGTAGACATTGGATATTATTTGGAATGACTATGTTAGAAATAATGTTGGTTGATGAATTATTTATTTTGGCTATGAAATCTTGGAGTTAGTATAATATCGCTAATTTAGTTAAAATAGCAAAAATTATTTAAAGTTAACAGCGAATATCACAACTAAGAATCTTAGCACTCACAATAAAAATTATTTAGTTCTGCAGCAAAGGATAAAGCAATAGCATTCAGCTAATCTTCATATATAGCAACAAAAATTATTACAGTACAAATAATTAATAAATTTAGCTTGAGCAATAACAATATTAGTTCCCTATTTTGAAGACGCATTTTAGCTACCACATACTGTGACCATAGTCTCGACTGACGGCTCAACTTTGTCGCTTTTCTGTGATTGCAATTCGACAATGATTTTACTCTGATACTCTAAGTCGGTAACTACTCACTGAATTATCACGAATTCTCTCTTGACTTAAGTTGGCGCCAGGCACGAGTGAGCGTGCCGTTCTTCGTTACTCTTCGTCTACATGGGAAAAATCCCGGGATTTTTCAATAAGTGGCTCCACTAGAAAATGAACATGATTCATTTCGAGAGGTTCATCTGTCACTAATTTATGTATGAAGTTTCATTTCGTTCATTCGTTTACAAGCTACAGTCGTTTAAATGGCGCTACTTTCGCCTTCATAAAAAAAATGGAAAAACAGGATCGCATCTTGATCAAACATTGTTTTTTGATGGGAAAAACTTCTGAATAATCATTGAAATGGTTGCAGAAATGTCATCTGCTCCTTCGAGAACAACAGTTTATCGATGGTTTAGTGAGTTTAAAATGGGTCGTACAAGGACCAAAAACGCACCTCGCTCTGGAAGGTCAAAAGAGACTACAAATGCGGAAATCGTAAAACAAGTGCATCGAATCGTTTTGAATGATCGTAAAGTGAAGTTGCTGCGAGTTAGCTGAGGCCGTGGGCATCTCAAAAGAACGGGCGGGATACATTTTACACGATGTTTTGGAGATGAAAAAGCTATCGGCGCGATGGGTGCTGCGTTTACTGACCGTCAATCAAAAACAGCAGCGCATTGATGATTCAACGGCCGATTTGGCGTTGTTGCAGTGTAATCGAGCGGACTTTTTCGACGTTTTGTGACGATGGATGAAACGTAGGTTCATTACCATACGCCTGAGTCCAATAGGCAGTCTACAGAATGGCTGAAAAGCCACGAAAGCCGACCAAAGCGGCCAAAAGACCAACTCTCGGTCGGAAAGGTTATGGCCTCCGTTTTTTAGAATGCGCATGGCATAATCTTCATCAATTACCTGCAGAAGGGAAGAACAGTTACGAAAGAGTATTATGCAGCGTTATTGGACAAACTGAACGACGAAATAAAGAAAAAACGGCCCCATATGGCGAAGAAAAAAGTTCTGTATACCATCACGATAATGCACATGTCCTTGAAAGCAATGGCCAAATTGGACTAATTACGATTCGAATTGGTTGCTTACCCACCGTATTCTCCAGACTTGGCTCCCAGCGACTATTATCTGTTCTCAAACCTCAAGCGGTGGCTCCATGGAAAGAGATTCACATCGAATGAGGAAGTCATCGCGGAAACCGAGGCGTATTTCAAAAGCTTGGACATTTCGTACTACAGAAAGGGCATCGAAATGTTGGAAAATCATATCTATGCTATATCAAGTGTATCGCCCTCGAAGGCAACTATGTTGAGGAATAAATATAACTTTGCCCAAAAAACACTTGTTTTCATTAAAAATCCCGGGACTTTTCAGCCCATGTAAATTATTTTCATTTTTTTTTAATGTGACGGATAACAACTGCTCAGCCCCGCACGGACAGCGGGGATGGGTGATTCGAAGCGGAAGTAAATCGAAAGGCGAGGAAATAATTTCCTTTTAATAGTAAGAAAATGATAAACATATATTTAATATTTATAATGGAAACAATTACAAGAATCCATTCAAGTACGCAATTCACCGTATAATAATTTTGTCTCGGTGCGAATATGAACTCGTTATATCGGGCAGGCAGCACAAAAAAAATACCTGGAATGTGAATAGGCGATTGTTGCAAGTTATCACAAATTCATCAGTCAATCAAAATTTACAGCAATAATCGCGGCTTTCCGCCAGACGTCGCACGTTACGATGTCAATTTTTTTCTACTCTACACGTGAATCAATGTGATGACTACAATGTGACTCAAACGGCAGTGTACAAGATGGCGAATTAACATATAATCACACTAACGAGATGCGGCGAATTCGCGGTGAGAGGGCGATAAGCTTTACGCAAACTGAATACAAAAATCTGTGACTCGAGCGAACGGCAAGCGACAACTAAAAGATTAATTACTCACGGTGGCTCTCTATACGGGCCTCAGCCTTTTGGCTCAAATTCGGCACGTGCTATTCGCTCGAGATTACGTTGTCGGATTATGGGAATCGGCGGCTTTACAGAATTTATACTTGTCTCACCGACGATTCATCCTTCTCTTCGATAGCTTCTCTCAGCTCCTTTCTGTATTTCGCTCAGCTCACTTTCATTATCGATAGCTCGTTCTTTGTCCTCCAATGGATCCTGCGTCCTCTCACAATCTTCATCAGGTTCGTGCCACAACGCAAATGATTTCGGCAGGCCGCGGCGAGGAATGCACAGGTCACATTGCTTTTCGGGAGCGAGGCCTCTCGGCGCTTGATTGGCGTCGTGCAACCCCGCGAATCGCGTAGGCCCTTAGCAGCGACGTAGCTTAGTGCGAAATCCGAATTTCGCCCAGATCTTCTCGCCCAGGACTCTTCTTTTGTCTCGCACGAAGCTCTTCCTGCTTTAGGTAGTTCATTTGGTTCAAGTCCGAATCCATCGTAGTCTTCTCAACGAACGTTCTAGCTGGTTGTCTTCTTGGAAAGCTACCTCATCCTGACGTCTCTGCATCCTCCGTTTTCTCTAAAATAGGACCGGCACAAATAATAGATGTAGTCTGTTAAAAAGTATTAGTGTAAATAAGTAAACTCGATACGACCTACACCTCTCCGCATCCTCCGGAACCTCCTCGGTAACAGTCTTCGGTGGTCCTCTTCCCTGCTGACAACCGGGTGAGATCAGCTTCGACACAATCAATGCACACAGCTACCGATCCTATCCTGGCAACGATTTTCAGAAAATTAATGCAAAAAAAACAAAAGAAAAAATAAATAAAATTAAATTTAAGATGGCGCACAACGATAGTGCCCGCGCGCTTGTTGCCAACCCTCACGAGCCAGGAGGACCCAGGATCCATTCGGCTTATCCGCGACAAAGTGATGAATAAAAAACGTCACGTCACAATACATATTAGCATCTACCTATAATCCTTTCTTTTCGTGTATATTCTTGAAAAGAACCATACGAAGTAGAACCATACTAGAGAAATACTACAGTATATGTAACGTATTGTTATACTCGTGCCTTGCCGACACCCGTATTGAAGAAAGCAATTAGCTCACCTTTTTAATAAGATCTTCAGATTTGGATGTGAGCCGTGTCCGGACGTCTCTCCATCTGCATTACTATTTATTTGCTGTATTCTGTGTTCTCCATTCTCCTGTTAATAAACATTTCTTGTTCTTTCCGTTACATTCATGTTATTTCTGCGGTTCGAAAGTGCGCAAATGCGTCCACGAGAGCGATCGCGAATCGGCCACACAGGCACAATATTTTGGAGACTCTCATCCGTGCGAACGGATTGAACGAGCAGGCCGAATCAAGTGAGATACCGTGACACATTGCAACCTTCACGCAAAAAGAGGCTCATCCGGAGAAAGATCCGACGTCGACGACATGTAACAGACAGCAAGCATCCTCGATAGCTAGAAGTTCGCGGCGATGCTGCAGTGGCGAGACGAAGATTTTTCAACTTCAGAATAGACTGCGTGGAATCTTCACGAATCAGCTAAGTTCCTCCAATAATATTTACAAATATAACAATCTATCCTCCCGCGTTGGCGATAGTTCTGTCGCAAATATTATCGAACGCGTCGATTCTGTCATGAATGCCGCTAATTTCGTTAATAATTGTATCATGAATATTGTCAATTGGTCTCGTCGCGAGTGCCACTAACCACTCGCTAATTCCGCAAGTATTACCAGTCGATTCAGCCATACCGCTTCGTGTGGATACTGTCGTCAATCATTTTAACTCCAGAAAGTCTGGCGGTATAATCTTCGAAGAAAGAAAGGAAGAACTTCAAATTTGCAAAGTAAATAGGAAAGCGTATTGGGTAATAAAGAAATTAAGCGACGTGTATTATATTCCCAAATCATACAAATATAAAAATAAAGTAGTACTTTCAGATAGATTGGCATCTTACTTGAGAGACATTTATGGGGAACGAATGAATAGATAAATAGATGAAATAGAAATGAATAGATAAATAAAATGTAATAAATCGGAGTCCCCCTCCCTCTCTACCTCTCTCTCTCCCTTCCTCCTTACCATCCCCTTTTCTCTCCCTTCCTCTCTTGCCCCCCCCCCATCTCTCTCTCCTCCCTCTCCCTTTCTCTTCCTCCTTCCTATTTTCTCCCCCCCCCCTATATTTTCCCTCCCTCCCATTTCTACGACTATACATGCATCTATATCATATTTATAGTCATTCAAACTGCGCACCAAATTGGTTTTTCATACTTATACACACACTTAAACGACTGTGATAATATCGCGAATTAAATTGAGGTCTGTGAAACTGATACTCCTAAATATATAATATGAATTTTGACAAAATCTACATCGCATTCGACTGTTCATTATTTGTCCACATTTGTTCATAAAAAAATTTTTCGTTCATCATCGAAAAAAAATATTAAAATTATAAATAAATAAAAAATTGGAACACCTCCCTGTGAATCTTTTTCCAAATTACATATGAGATTCGATTGTTTACCATACGTATGTGTTTTTGCCACCTGTAATTTTCTTTTGTTCACCTTTCAAAAAAAAGTTATAAACAAATTAAAATTAAATAATTCATCACTGACAAATAAAGACAATTGCCTGGACATATGCGCACGCATGGTGGACAATCGAATCTTATACGTATTATAATTAGGAAGTAAACGCACTTACGTATACAATGACAAATTGTTTAATTTTAATTTGTTTATAACTTTTTTTTAAAAAGTGGACAAAAGACAATTCGTGTGGACAAACGCATAAGCATGGTGGACAATCGAATTTCCGTATGTTCGATATCGAACTCGGTATCGAACTTTAATCCACAAATCGCAAGTCAATCGCACTTAGTGGCGAGCCACTCGGCGTCGCCATAAAATGATTTATTTTCTCATTTTGTAACATAGTTCTCTCTTGCGTGAAAAGAAAAGGATTTTCCTGCTAAAGGGTTGCAGTTCAAAAAGTTTATTCGTATTTCGGGAACTTCTAAATCAGCAGATAAATTCCCGTTATAAAATTATTTATTTTCACATTCTGTAATATAATTCTTTTTTGTGTCAAAAGGGTAAAAGATTTTTTGCTAAGGGATTGCAGCTCAAAAATTAAGAATTATATACTTTCTTATCAGATTTATGTCAGAATCATATTCATTAATGAAATTTTAGATAATATAATGCTATATTTAATAACTTACCTCTTCAATTCAGATTACTTTTAGAATTATTTTGGGAATAAAGAGTAGATTTCAAAAATTAGAAGAAAAAGAATACTGATTTAAGAACTCATGAAGAACTCCTAATTCTGAATCTACGAGCGATTTCCTATTGTTAATTTTAAGGGGTGGGAGGCTGAATGGACATCCACTCAGCCCTCCCTCATCTTTAAATTAAGATTCCTGCTAATCGAAATGAGCTCAAAAATTTTTGGTAATATTCCAGAGGAGGGGAATGATCTTGACCTTGATATATGTTATCAAGATCATAATCCTGAATAATCTCCAACAAGTTTTAACCGTTGCTCGTCATTTGTTAAAAAGTTATTAATAAAAAAGGCTTGAAAATAACGTTTTATTTTTGCTATACATATATAATTTTAAACTATTCTATACTCTTCCTTGCTTATGTAATGACTTTTTACGCAAAGTGACTTTCACCTCACATCCCTTCCCTCTGCTTCAGGAGCGTACAATCATTTCCACGCAAAGTGACTCTCACCTTCTCCCCTGCTTAAGGGCGCACGACTTCCACACGAAATTTTTGTTCTATATAGTGAAAAGATATTATTTTTCAAATTTTCCATCTTAATTTATTGACGAGTAACGAACAATATGTCAAGGTCATTGGAGGAGGTTCTCTAATCTGGAGTGTTACCAAATTTTTTTTGCGGAAAACTCGTAAATAGCTCTTAATTCTGAGTTATACGCTTTTTTATTTCGACGTGGACCAG
>Ga0157364_1003560_pt1 | contig 15147 bp, 8 predicted proteins | sample AttsexASBM2_FD_111476 | JGI IMG/M metagenome (GOLD analysis project Ga0157364, IMG submission 111476) | Fungus gardens microbial communities from leaf cutter ant in Ribeirão Preto, State of São Paulo, Brazil - Atta sexdens ASBM2 | ecosystem: Host-associated > Fungi > Mycelium > Unclassified ... | reverse complement strand
TATATATATATATAAAAGCGTCGCGATATTCTCACTAAGGGAATATTGACTAAAGTTGGCCAAAAAGTCCACAGGATGGTACGGAGGAAGGATGTGCCCTGTATAATGAATGAAATGAAACAATCGAGTCGATTGAATAAGTAGTAAAAGTCTGACAAAACGGTCCATTTGTCAAGACATCAACAATTTGTAGAACAGATAATCCTCTCTTTTATCTCGCTCCGCGATTCTACAAATTGCATAAAACAAAGAAAGGAATAAGAAGAAGATTGTTTTGAGACGAATCAGAGGATAAACGTCTCTCGGAAGACAAAGGAATTAGAGAAGGCGACGGAAAAGGCAAGTCTGGAGAAAATTTTCACCATATCCTCACGAAGGGAGAGAGAGAGAGAAAGAGAGGGAGAGAGAGAGAGAGAGAGAGAGAGAGAGAGAGAAGTTGAGAGCAAGAGTGGAGATGCGGATTGGCGTGTCTTGCCAACGCCAGGGTCAGAGGTCGTTGAACGTCGGTAAAGATTTCGACTCCCGGCGATGCTGTGTCCCGCGGTAAATAGGCGTGTATGGTTCCCATCCTTGCTCCTTGAAGCAATGTGTATGTGTACACTAGGCTTAGCGGCGGCGAGAAGGAGAATGGGAGAGAAAAGGGGAGGATGAAGAAAGGTCAGAGATACGAGACACCCTCTTCTCTACGAGGCACACCCTTGTTCGCGTAATCCGTGCACGCTATAACGTGGATGCCATTAGATTAAAGGGCGACGGAGTGAGAGCCAGCTAAGCCACGAAAAGAAAACCCGAGGATCGTAGACCAACGATGAAATTCATTGGCTCCATCGAATTCGGATTGATGAAGAATTTCAAAGTCTTTAGGGCTTCGTGAAAATGATTTGTTATAGCGATGATATTTTTACAGTTACAATATCGACATTCGAGAAATAACAGTAATACAATCATAAAATATTTCTATGAAATGAATAAAGTTTGACGTGGCAAATCACGAGATAGATATGTACTTACTTTGCTGAAGTATCCGACAGTATGACAGCCTTCAGAATCGCCAATTGTCATGACGTAGAAAAGAAACGGCTCGACATCGTAATATAACGTTTTATGATCCAAGAAGAATTTGGCCAACAAGCAGAGATTCTGACAATACTGCTTGTATCGCTTACCATCTACTTCCCACACGCCTATCTTGTCCTTTCTATAAAAGGTACAAGATAATTTGAGGATTGTCACTCCATACTATTCAAATTGCAGATCTTATATAACTTTAGCAAAAAAAATCCAAAATACGTATGAAAAGCATTAAAGAAAGAAATTTAATTATTGTTATAATCTCCTTTAATCTAGATTCATCAATATTTTGCAGATATATTATATTTGTCAAAACTTATTTTATTTTATCTTTAAATATATTTCATAATATAAAATGTGTTATATGAATGTAAATAATAGAAAATTGTGTGCTTACCTGTATACTTCATGTCCTGGTGGATGCTTCCACAGACACTTCTCTCGATGTCTCCTCAAAACTTGACGGCTTTTCGCATACCTCAGACAATATTCACAAAGATAAAGCTTAGGAGCACGACTATATTCCTCGGGATATGGACTTTGATACCAAACTTTCATTTCCCATTTTCCCATTTCGACGAATCTGGTGCCACCGTTTTTACCTTCTCCACAGTCAAATTCTTGTAACTCCTTTTCCTTAAAAATAAGCATTGATATATAGGAGAAAAGTACAATTAATAAATCAAAATAAAAATAAGGAATAAACGTAAAGTTTAATAAATTTAAAAAAAACGAGTAAAAATAGGCTATAAACCAACTAGATTTCTGTTCTAATAATTATATTATGACCTAAAGCTGTATTCTCGAAAAATATCGTATGCGAAAACATACAAAAATACTACAGGATATTATGTTATGTACATTAAAGATTTTCTCAATATTTTTGTATGCAATTTTTTCAAAAATAAGATTCCCTAATCGAATAAAATTGATTTTGCAAATATTTTAACTTGTAATAAGATTATCCTCAGTCGAGTCAAAATAACTTATAAATAAAAATAAAAATAAATATATGCAACGAAAAATACGCATGTATATGGATTAAAAAACGTCAATCGACATACGTGCGATTTTTACCATATCTTGTATTTCTTTTCACTTTTATTTGTAAGTTATTGACTCGATCGTATACATGTATCGTAGTTAGGATGATTTTATTATAAGTCGAAACGATTGCAAAATAAATTTTATAACACTCAGATTATAATAATTAGCACGGAAATTTACTCATTGTCAATAGTTTGACTCGTTGTCAATAGCTCACTTTCAATCTCGTTATTTTTATAATATCAATTTAAATTCTAAATAGCAATTATTCATGCAACGCACGCACGCACGCATGTATCTTAAAAAAAAAGAAATTAAAAAAAAAGTCAGACAAAATTTTATGGTTTTAAAGAGAAAAGTAGATGACCTTGTTTGATCTTAAGAAGATGTCCTTAAAGACAGATCAAGATCACATAAACACATTTTTAATGAAAATTCCAATTTTTATTCCATATTTTTAGAACTTATTTCAAGAGCATTCCAAAACGCTACAATAAGTATTTTTTCATTAAGTAAATTTCGAGTTTGAAAATTATATAACTGCCGTTTACGTTATCCAACTGACAAGAGAACTGATAAGAGAATTCAAATGTTTGAAATGAGCTGGGGGCAAAATTTTTTTCCTGTTCGATCAAGCAGAATTTTGGCAGATTATTTTTTGTGAATTAAAAATAATCTAGAGAGTGTTGTAAAAAGAATTGGAAAAAATTTTGTCAAGAATACCTTATAGATTGTCAAAATAAAACCTTAATGTTTGTATATATGGGATAGACAATTTTAATCAATATACGCGAATATCGCAAAAAGATATAGAGCAAGGTTACATCAAATTTTTTAAATCGAATCCCGAATCGAATTTTTTATTTCATATTCTTCTAATTTATTTTAAGAACTTTCTAAAATCCTATAAAGTATTTTTTTGTTAAATAAATTTTGAATTATGATTATTATAACATTTGTTAAAATTAATGTTATCAAGGTCATGATCTTGAACAACATTAAATTTAAAAGGTGTTTTAGCCGTCAGTCGAACACCTTGGATGATGTAAAATATTGTAAACGCTGGCAGTAACTGTAACTTTCGAATCTCATAATTCAAAATTTATTTTACAAAAAATACTTTATAGCATTTTAGAAAGTTCTCAAAATAAACTGTAAGAATATGCAATAAAAAATGGGGATTCGGTTTAAAAAATTTGATGTAACCTTGCTCTATATCCTTTTGCGATATTTGCGTATATATTGATTAAAATTGTCTATTCTGTATACATAGACATTAAGATTTTATTTATTCTTGAAAAAAATTTTTTTTCCGATAATTTCTTTTTACGACTCTCTAGATTATTTTCAATCCAAAAAAATAATCTGCCTTGAAAAAAAATTTTGCTTGATCGAACAGAAAAAAAATTTTACCCTTAGCTCATTTCAAACACTTGAATTCTCTTAAATATTAAACTTGCTACACTATCAACGTTAGTTTTTGAAGCACATTTTCTACACAATATCGACATTTAGAGGATTTTTTTTTCTCTTATTAATATGTGTGTCTTTTGCTTTTCTGCGTTTGAAACCTTTTATATATATTATTTAAATTAAGATCCTTAGTACGATAATTTTCTTTACATGATGTGTCGCGTGTTAATTTTCATCATTTTAACAAATATACAAAATTATTCAGTCACTCTATTTTATACTTATATTTTCTGTAGAAAATATTTAGTTATATTAGATGTATATTTAAAAAAAAATTATATATGAATGTTATAACTTGATGGTCTCAGTTTTCCGAAGAAATGTACAGAGTACGAATAACCCAATTGTATGTACTAAAAAATAACTAAAAATAATATATAGTTATTTTTTAATTATTCCGGCTAAAAACTAGATAAACTATCCATTATAGATTTAAAAAGGTGTTAACTATAACAACTACGATTATAATATAATTATTAATTAGTATGTTAAATGTAAAAAGTCGCTTTATTAATAATAAAAACATGAAATTCATCACGTTTTAAATTCATTTTATTTCTTAAATGTACTATTGATATTTTTTCCATGAATCAGTTTTAATTTTGATTTCAGATTTATAATCAGTGACCTAAAAAAAAACCTCTCAGACTTCATTTTCTCAGACTAATTAGCTATTGTTGATTAGTCACAATCACATTTATTGTTAAAAAAGGATGAATTTTTCCAGTTTGTTTATTTATAAAATACATTTCATTAATAGGAATGCTTCCACGATTTTTTTTATAACAATTGATGTTTTAAACACTGATAATGTTCTTTTCATTGTAGTAATATGTTGTGAAATTGTATGAAAAACATAAAAAACTGAGATTAAAAAGGTGTCACATATGTGGGACACTGTGTTGCAAGAGATTAAATAAAACATATTATATAAGATCTCACATAATGTAGAAAAGCAAGACATGTTTAAAAAAAGAAGTCGTCTAGGTTTTTGTAAAATTTATATAATAATTTTTGTAAAAAAAATTTTTTTAAACTAATGTTGATAGTGTAAAAAGTATAATACAAAGATACTCGAATATTTAACAAATCGGCAAGGGTTCTCATTGCCCATGGAGCTGAAATTTGATAGAGATTATTTTTTTATAGATTGAAATCATTCTAAAGAGTGCTGCAGAAAGGATTCAAAAGTCGAAAAATAAGTATCACCCTAATATATGTATATCTACAGGATGGCCCACATGAAATATTACAAATTATTATCTTTGAAAGTATATATCAAATAAAAAATATAGTCAAACAATAGTTTCGTGATTTCGAAAACATAAGATGGAACCAATGAATGACCTTGTCAAGGTAGGGGCAACATCGCATTGAAATTTTTATAAAACCTATTTTTCATTACATATTATTCTTGTAGCACACCCATAAACTTATAAAATAGACAGAGCATTCATATGAGAGAAACTGAAAATAACATTAAAGGACAGCTCTAGACATAGTTTTTCTCTTTCATAGTGTGCGATGGAGAACCAATCAACTTGAGTGTAAGGCTATAACGTCTTTCATTGCTCTTGTCCACTTCCCGGCCTGCTGCGGCAACTAATCAATTTACTACTAGAAAAAAAGAGAACTATTCTACTATTTTTTTCTCTTTCTATCAAGTCTTCAGCTTTTCTCGTATGAACATTCCGCTATCTTATAAGTTTATGAGTACACCTTTTCAAAATACTGTAATAAAATATTTTTTCATGAGATATTATTCGAATATATATTATTTTTATTGTACCAAATAAAAAATGAAACCCAAATGAATGTTATTATTTTTATTATTTTAAAACTTAAGTGGTATTTTTATTATTTATTTTTATATACATATTACTCTAATGATATGTATCATTTGTATAAAAGACTTGATATCAACAACTAGCCAAGTTATATCTTACACTTTTTCTTCCAATCGAAGTAATAATAGTTATTTAATTCTCTTCCAAAACATTATTATATCACAAAATTGCGTTGCCTTACTCGATTCAAATGTTACCACAAAAAATTAAAGTAACAATATAAAATAAAAAAAATCAATTTAAATAGCAAAATTTTTTATGTAAAATACTTGGTGCTAGATCGAATAAGGAAAACACACAATGATAACAACTTAAAACTAATAATAGATAATGAATTTTATCTAAATGTTAAACCAAATAAAAATAAAGTTTAATATTTTTTTTTTTTCATAATATAATATTGTATTACATTTCGAGATATATATAAATAATAAATTTGTATTATATTTCGAGATCTAGTAGCGTGCCAAGTTTTTGACGAATGAGAACTTCATTATATTATTTTGGAAATGTCTCCTTGTCAGCTATATCTGTTATCAAAAGTAGAACATTCCCTTTAAGAAATTGATCTTTATGTAACTTTGAAACATTTCTCCAAGGTGAAGATCAAACCAATGACACTATTATGTCTTATGTCCACATCCAAACTATACAACTTTTATCGTAAATATTTTTCTCTAAAATTGAAAACAAAGAAAATTTTGGAGAGTGATAGTTTAAAATGCAAAATGCCTGTGTGTGTATAAAAGTAACTTTGACAACGCTATTCAAGGTCATACTTACTCTCTCATGAAATGTGCCACTTAAAACCCTACAACTTTTGTTTAAAACATTTTCTTAAGAAAATGCACATTTTTTAAGAAGTTAGCCTACTTTAGGTGGAATCTACTAAGGCTCTTTTTATAGGGATTATTTTTTAGTGCCCAAGAATAAACATGCAAAATCCATGAATACATTTTTAAATCTGTTGTTATAAATTAAATACTTACGATTTTTTCACTGGCTATTGCCTGAGCTTCCATAAACAGTTTTAAGTCATAATCAGGTGTGAGATTGTTAAGTCTAGGCTGTTTGTCCTTTTCATTCCCCTGCAATTCACTGCCGCTGTCACTATCATTACCGTCACCAGTATTACCCTTCCATTTGTTTCTCATGTCTCGTACTTTAAGTTGGTAATTGCGTTGCTCAGTAGTTTGATGCACACCTTTGGGTTTCTTGGCTAGATTCATTATTGCCTTCTTACGTTCTTCTTCTCGTTTCTTTCTTTCTTTATAAAACTCTCTGCAAAAGTCAATATCATTTTATATGATTATCATATATTTTTTTATTTAACATATCAATAAATCTCAAACTGAAATCTGAGATGTAACTTACACACAAGCCTGAGGCGTAGTATTGTGATACAATGGACATGCTTCCAGAGTAAAGTGCGAATCGAGTTTTCCAGAGAGATGACCTCGTGAATTGCAGGACGTAGCCAGCGGACATTCACGTTCCTCTTGTTGCGATGCACATGTTTGATTACAAGATGCTTGATTTGTTCTACTGCCTATATTGGAGGTACTGCTATTTTGTGTTGATCTACCAGAAGATTGTCTGGCAGCAGCGGACGGTCCAACGCGTTTGACAGGTGATTTGCTCGTGCTCCTCTTGCTTTCAGCTACTTTCAATGATTGCAAATTTGATGAGAATTAACGCAATTTAAAAATATGCTCATATCTCTGTTTGAGTATTATATCGTTCATTTGCTTCGATATAATTCAAAAATTGACTTTTTTTAAATTTCTTACAAAAAAGAACGAAAACATTACTTTAAAAGCATACACTTTTATTTCTTTACAATCAATTATTACATCAAAATTGTATTTCAAAATTAAAATTGCAAAATTTTAACGATTCAAAACATTCAAACTCACTTTCCAGAAAATTTCATTTTTTACTTGTGTTGTAACAAATAAGCGATCTATTATCATGAGTAAGAAAAAAAGATTCGAATAAAATAAATATGTTAAATATAATTTATAGAAAATCATTGCAGAATAAAAGAACTTAAATTAGGATAAATAAAGAATAAAAATATGAAATTGAGCAAGCGCAAAACTTTTTTCAAAGTATATAAAAAGTATATAATATGTTCTGTTAATACCTGTGTCAGATTCGGAATCGCTATCTGCCTTTGCTTGTAACTGGAGCAATTTACTTCCTTTGCGTGTTTGCAATTTCCGCTTGCCTTTCGTCATTGTTTTCGAAGATGAAGCTTCATGATCGTCTATATCTTTCTCACTCGCGGATGCATCTCCATCGTTGTCACTCTTTATAGCACCTGTTTAGAAAAAAATCATATTTTTCTCTTCTTCTTTAGTGCATCAACATATAGCGATAAAGAATTTAACAAACCTTGCCGTCTTGTAACTGCTTTTTGCGGTTTTACTGGGGCAACTGCCGCCGATGGTCTCTTAGACGGTACACTCGTTACAGTATTACTTGTTAGTGTATTAGATTGCATTTCTTTCTTTTTTGGTTGAGGCTGAGAACTGGTAATACTTTCAGATGATTCTGAATCAGAAGTACTGTCCGAACTACCTGAGGATGCCGAACCACCAGAACTCTTAGAACTTGCGGAACTTTCCGACTTCTGTGGTTGTACAGGCTTCACGACTATAGCAAATAATACATAAAAAACAAGTTACATTAAAAAAAATATTTACAGTCGTTAGTAGAAGATAGAGATAGATATAAATAGAGATACCGGGTCTGCTTGATGCTATGGATTTTTGCTTGGTGTCACTCAATTTCACTTTTGCCGGTGGATTTTTGGAACATTTTACGGAACTACTTGTTGGCTTCACTGTACCAACTTTCGCCGAAATGCCGCTGTCACTTTCACTACTATTTTCTGGACTGAATATACTTTTTTTCTTTAATTTCTTCTGGACAGGTTCCACTGTTTTCCCGGATTTCTCGAAAGATTTATTGTTGGCACTCGTAGAACCTTGTCAAAATATATTTGAAACATAAAAACATATTTTATTTTGCAGTGCTGTCTAAGAATTTGTACATTGCCGATCAAAAATTTCCAAACGAAATGTTTGATGATATCTTGTCATTTTTGAGATCTGCGTTTTCTTCGCTATTTTACAGAGATTTCTTCTTTATGAAAAACGTTAACAATACCCTCACGATTTAAAATACAATACATTTCCTTGAAAATCTTGAAAAGTAATCAAAAAAGGTGTTACAAATCAATTTCTCTAAATTTTCAAAATATACTTTACAAGTTCTTTAAATAGGAAATAATTTCAATCATATTTATTTTTGAAGATATTTACATTATAATTTATTGTGAAAAATATCTCAGTTGAGAATCGAACATAGTATATGTTCAAAATCAATCAACATAGTATACAAATTCACACCGAATTAATTGAACTAAAGATCTAGTTCAACCGTTATGGGCTTAATTTTCTTAATTAGGTGTGTAAGAATAGAAAAACAGTATAAGAACAGAAAAAAATTTTCTTCTTTAAAATAACTTTAAAACTTTAAACTATTGTATTGCTGAGGCAATTTCTTTTTGATAAAATTGTCTCTAATTATTTATTACTGAGTTATATTATTACTAACAATAAATTTATTAAAAAGTTATCCGTTTTGTAACATTTTTTTTAAATTATATAACTTTATTAAAAATATAACTTTATTCAAAAAATAAGAATGTTCAAAATATAGATTTGTTAGAAAATGAGATTAAATACTAAAATACACTTTTGTGTTAGACAAAAGATTCCCCTGAGCAATACAATAGTTTGAAAAGAGAAAACTTTTTTGTATTTTTTAATCTCTATCTTCAGCGTTCGCCATTTTGTAATATATTTTGTGTAACTCAAATTTTATTTTTACGACTATTAAGAAGATCATTTACGCTTTAATTTGTTTGAGTATTGGTTAATCTTGATACATTTTTGTTGAGTTGTTCGTTATTTAAAAATATTAAAATATTAATTTGTGCTAAAATCTAGTGGCTCGTAAAATTTTTTTGGTAGTGAGTGTAGATCTTAATCTCTTTCTTGAAAGCGAGATTTGTGCAGTATAACAACAGCAACAAAATAAAACATATAAATAGCAACAGACATAAACATCAAATGCATTTCAATTTCAAATTCAAAATTACAAATAGACAGCACTGATATTCGTTAGTACTCATAGTTGATTCTTATTTTAAAACCATTTTAAACAATATCTCTTAAAATACTCTGCTTTAGTAAAGCCAACTGTCCCAAATTTTATGGGACGATTTTTTATTCTCTATAAAGACATCTCCTTAAGCCAATCTCCTTAAGCCATCTCCTTATCACGATTTATCACATAAATTAATATAAAATTCGTTACTGTATATATATATATATATATATAAAACACAGGGGAGTTGATTAAAAAAGTATTCATTTGTTTACTTATTTTTTTAAGCAACTTTTCTTTACATCATCATTGATTTATCTCATATCTCTGTTCATATTAAGATATGATTATCAGAAAATTAATAGTTTACAAGATATTCAACATTTTATATCAAAATGTGTCAGTATAAATTATAAAATATCTCATAAACTATATACTCGATTTTTTTTATAACTTTATCTTAATACTTTTATATACGAAATAATCAGAAGAATCACATCGTATATAAAAAAATATATAATTCCATTAAATATAAAAAAATATATAATTCCATTAAAAAAAAATGACGTTTATATGACCTTAAAAAATTAATTTTACCAATTTGTGTTTCTTTAGACCATACAACTTTAATGTGAAACATTTTTTTGTACTTTTCACATTTTCTGAAATATTTGACTCATATTTGAAATGCATTATCTACACACACACACACACACACACACACACATATATATATATATATATATATATATATATATATATATATATCTAATTTACTTAATTTGATTAATTCTACAAAGTAAAAAATTACTAATATTTTTGTAATTCAACATATAGCAATGAAGACCTAAATTGTTCTGTTGTATGGCCATATTTTAAGATTGATGTCTCAAAATTGGCTGATCAAGAATTAGTCACCCTTTGCTCTGTAACCGATTTATAATATCTTAAGTTTATATTTGTTAAGATAATCTTAAATATGAAATATATATATATATCAGCCATATAGAAATATAAAATATTTAATAAAATCGGAGTAATAAATTTACCAGAAAATTTGTTGGGTTTGACATTGGCAGGTTTGGGAGCAGATACAGTTTTATGTTGTCCTGATGCAGGTGCTGGCTTTGTGAGAGTTCTCTGTGTCTTAACAACTGGTGCCACGGTAGCAGTAGCTTTCGGTTTAGCCGGTGGTTTCCGCTTCTGTAGTGATTTTGCTTTGCTGGGTGATTCTTCAGATTCGGAAGAATACATCGATGATCTGGATTTTGGTGGTTGTTTGTCTTTATTTTTATTTTCCAATGGTGGCACAGCCACTGTTTCAGCTTTAGATTTGACATGACGGGTGGCTGAAAATGGCGCTTTTTTCTTGGTTCTTTCTGTATCAGATGCTTTTTGACTATTGGCAGAACTACTAGAATTCTCTGAGTCAGACGAGCTAGACTCACTGCCTGAACTTGACGAGCTACTCGATGAAGATCCTGAGCTGGTCGTTGATGTAGATTCTGAACTAGTTGTCTACAAAATAATGTCATATTGAATATTTTAACACATAAGAGGTCATAAAAAAGTTTTATAGATGTAAATTAGTGTAACTTTTGGAACTTAAAGTATATATATATATATATATATATATATATTCATTTTAAATGCACTAATTCAGCTATAAAAAAACAAACTATATATTTTGGGATTTTTTCTTAAATAAAAAAAATTGTAGACTCAATTCTTCCTTTACAATTAACGAAGAAAATAATAAAAAGCAAAACGATTATTGTGATGAATAAAGTGCACATAATGCATAAACGTTCTTCAATTGCCATAACCTATAAATACACTTGCCTTCCGTTTAGGCGTCATCTTTGCGATGCTACCTCTCATTCAATTGGTAGACATCGAGTATCATCTTTGCCAAAATATTTTCATTTCTCATCAAACTTTTGCCCGAACACTCATTACTTTCACATCACGTTTCAAAACAACTATTTACAAATCGTACATGAAACGAACGTGTATATGACCATATACCATAGATTATGGTGTTGAAAGAAGAAATTAGAAAGGTGATGTACATAATTAGGCCGGAATATAATAAGGCTATCAGGGGGTCGATTCTGTATTTTCAAATAAGAAGTTTGTCGCGTTGCATGCTCTAACATGCTCTAAAATGCTCCTATCATAGCACTTATTCACTCTAACGCGCTCATTGAAGTGAATAGAAGCTATAGCAAGAGCACATTGGAGCATGCTGGAACATACGACGCAACAAACCTAAGATGAAAATTACAAAAGTGAGCAAATTTACTAGGTGTTGACCAATGAAATTATAAGTATTCTAGTAAATTCGCTCACTTTTGTAATTTTCACCTCGTTTCAAGATACAGAATCGATTCCCTGACTACGCATTAAAGAATGAGATTGAAAGATTAAAGTTTGACCAATCAGAACAAAAGGAATCAAAACATTTTTGTTGAAAATTCAATCTTTAATTTTTAATCTCAATCTTCAATGCATAGTCTGATTCTGACCTGATGGCTGTGGCTACAAAGTTTTGCTACAAATACTTTGAAGGACCAATTAAAAAAAAGAATTTTACAAACTGACCTTAAAAACGTTTCAAAGCATTTGCAATATCGCGTTAACTATCCAATCTCTTTTTCAGTGCACGTGACATATCCTGTAGTATAAAAACATTCCGATGTCTCAGATTTACATTACCGAACGCAACAAGAGTCGCGCCATTAAACAGCTTATTTTGATTGGTCCGCCATTTTGCAGCAATTCCCGCTTATTTTCGAATGTCTGTATTGTAGAAATATTATTAAAATATTATTAAAAATATTATTAAAAATCGAAATACTATTAAACAACATCCTTACGAGAGTTCGCATCCTTATAAATATTGAAGTGATTAAAGTCGCGTATATACTTAGTAAACGAACAGCGAACGTAAAACTTTGTGTTGTTATTTGTTATATAAAAGTTGCACAAGTTTAATTACTATGTGCAACGAACATCGAATCTAATCAAATGCTAGTATTTGATCAAGAAAAAGAATAAATTGCTCACAAACACGAATGTTCGAACATTCGCGTTCGTTTGCTAGGAGTATACGCAGTTTAAGATTTAAAAACTGATAATATTGTATTAATTTTATGATTTATTAGTTTAATAGACATATTTATGTATATAGAACTCAATAATACATACAAAATATGCATTAAAATAAAATATGTAATAATATGTATATAAACTCAATTTTTCTTTAAAATTGTGATTTCAGTATTATCGGCAAAGTTCAATTATCAATAGAACTGATAATTGCAGACAAAAAATTGTAATTTTTCTGCAATATATAGGATATTATAACTTTACAAATATGCATATTTATTTATGGAACATTTATGTAATAAAAAAAATCATGATTTTAATAATGTACGAGCTAAAAAATTTATGTTAATAACAGCAAATTTATATCAATTATCGATAATGTCAGCATTCTTTAATTACCTCCGAGCCCTTGGGGCCCTTTTTATATCACAAAAATTTACTCAGGATGGTCTTTAATAGTATTTCGTCGGTGATTGTACGAATGGGCAATGCGCGTATCAATACATCAAAAATTGCATTTCGCAAACTAATCTACTTTGCGAAAAATCAATTTTTCGAACCAAAATAGGATCATTTTAAATCGATATCTTAGGAAGAATTGCTTCTTTTTAACAAGTTCTACTTCGAACCGATATAATCGATTTTTAACGTTCCGATACAGATATTGCTCATTCAAATATATATATATTTAGTAACTCGCATTAATATTCGGACATCATAATAATAGAGAAACTATTATTTTTGAAATATAGTTTTTATAGAATTAAGAAATTTACGGTTTTTTAAGTATTGAAAACGCTCATTAGAAATGTAAAAAACATTAATTTTGTTTATTTAATTAATGTAGTTTTTCATGTAAAAAAATATTAAATAAGTTAAGAATTAATCTTTTAGAAATCCTTTAGAAAAATTCTTTAGAATTGCAAAAATATTCGGACACTCAATATATTGGGTTGTCCGGAAAGTTCGTGCCGACTGAAATTTACATTTTAGTATACATTTATAAAATTAAAATTTTCTGCGTTTCAATTTTCTTTCAACATCGGCACAAACTTTCCGGACAATCCAATATTTTATATTTATTGACTCTCGAAAATCAAGTTAGTTATTGATATGATAAATTCAAGTTATTCCTTACTTGTTTACCATGAAGTATAGTAAGTCATATAAAATATGAATTATTTCATGTTGAATTGAATTAACCTAATTTCCCCAAGATCACACAAGTGAAAATGGGACGTAAAGGCAAAAATAGTTCATTTGATGAACGTCAACTTGTTATTTTTCATTATGAAAAAGACAAATCATATCGAGAAATCGGTAAATTAATAAATTTGAGTAACAGTACGGTAGCAGATATTGTAAAAAGATATGTTCGTGAAGATCGCATTGAATCCTTAGAAAGGACGTCCAAAATTACTTAACTCACGGGATAAACATAAAATTATTAGGAAAATAAAAGTACTATAAATCCTGGCTTAAGTGCTACAAAATTGACCTCAGAATTATACGAAAAGATTAACAAGAAGGTACATCCTGATAGTGCGTGGAGCATTAAAAGAAAGTGGTTACATCGGTAGAATTGTTGTAAAAAGCGTTCATGAGCCGTTCAAATGAAGCAAATCGGAAGAAAAGATTAATTTTCGCCAAGAAAATTTATTTCTAAAGGAATTTATTTCTAAAGAACAAATATGGTGGAATGATATAATATTCGCTGATGAAAGCAAATTTAATATTTTTTTGGATCTGACGTATAGAAAATGATATGGTGAAAAACAAACGAAGAATTCAAACTGAAAAATTTGAAGCCAGCTATGACACACAGTGGTGGAAGTTTAATGATTTGGGGTTGTATTTCAAGTAAAGGAGTGTGTGAATTAGTTTTCATTGGAATTTTGGATAAAAATAAATATTTAAGTATTCTAAAAGACAATTTAATAAAAAGTGCTAATAATATGAATATACGAGATAGTTTCAAATTTTATCAAGACAATGATCTAAAATATAAGTCGCGAATATTTTGTTTGAATATTTTTGCGATACCAGAATTAAGCAAAATTCTATCTATAGTTTAATATATTCGAAACTGTATCATATAAATGTAATTATAGAAATAAAATTTATATTTCTAATAACTATAATATTATTAGCTATCATGTGAATTTTTCAATTTAAAACAAAAGCCATAAATTTCTTATTTCAACAAAAATTATGTTTAGAAGGTAATAATTTCTAAAGTATCACGATGTCCGAATATTAATGCGAGTCACTGTATATGTATTCATAATATTATTAAAATCAAACAAAACAAGATTAAACATTTTAAACTATTTATTACCATTTCTTGTGTAATATATATGTAATGATAAACATTGAATTTCAAGAAAACAAATAAATCCAAATGACAGCTACTTGAAAT
>Ga0157364_1003559_pt1 | contig 15147 bp, 4 predicted proteins | sample AttsexASBM2_FD_111476 | JGI IMG/M metagenome (GOLD analysis project Ga0157364, IMG submission 111476) | Fungus gardens microbial communities from leaf cutter ant in Ribeirão Preto, State of São Paulo, Brazil - Atta sexdens ASBM2 | ecosystem: Host-associated > Fungi > Mycelium > Unclassified ... | reverse complement strand
ATATAATTTTATAAATTAGCAATTACATAAACTACAATAAAACACAGTAAACGGGATCACATATAAGGCCTCGATGAATTTCATTTAACATCCAAATTACAAAAATTAGTCAACTTATCACAGAATTATTTTGATTACAAAATTGAATTTAGTGAAAAGAGATCTTCCAGCGGTGCAGCTATCGATCTCATCAAAATTCTTAAATGCTAATACATACCTACATACCTAATATTTTTTATACGACAGTCTAATTGTGAAAACCCTCTACACGTACACAGGTAGGAAAAGTTCGAAAAACTGGCCAAAGATCTTGACGTTTGGATAAAACTAATGATTTCATATTATAAATAAAATGAAGAATCTCTAACTAAATTATATAAATTATATTATATATCAGATATATTATATTATATCAGTTTATTTCGATTTGGCAAAATGAAAGTGAAAAACAATGAAAATGAAAAAGACACTGAATCTGAAAAACTTTGTTTTGTTAGCCAGTTTTCGAATTTCTATCCCGCTATGCAGTGATAAGATTATAACATATTTTTATTATGCGATCATCAATGAAGTTAATGACTCTTAAATAATATATAGATTAATATATAAGCATTTTAACTGCCTCTGTATATAAGAACAGCGATGGACTTATATCTTTAATCAAAGTCTTTAATTTTTGTCTCAAGTCGTTAATATTTATCTCATGAAAAATTATTTCAAAAAAATTTTTTTTATAAACATAATGTATTAATTCTTTTTATAATATAATAAAATAAAAAAAATTATTTTTGTCCAAAATTAGATATAATAAAAAATTAGATATAATAAAATTAGATATAATAAAAAATAATATAAATTTTATTTTAATTAACATAATTTTATTTAAAAAAATAATTAGCGTTAATTTTAAAGACAAAAAATTGAATATTTCAGATAAAAAATGAGATATGTATCAATATATATATATATATCGCATGTTTTAGCATTGTTTATCGCCACTGATTCATCACTGTGTGCGAAAAAAATGGTTAATAGATGTAATAATATATAGAATAATAGATGTAATATATAGATGTAATATATAGAATATAACAAAAACTATAAATTTTGCAAAATGCTATTCTCGATTTCGATAAAAGCTGTGAATTAATTAATTCTCCTATGTTTAAAAGCTCTTCGCAAAAAATGTTAGTTATAATTGCATTCTTCATAGTAGCACACATGCCCATATTTTTATTTATTTTCTAATACATCGTAATCTTCTTATATCTTCAATGTTCTTTCTTGACAAATCATATTATTTCTTAAACTCGCATATTTAAGACGTTTCTTGAGCCTTCGCAGCAATTCACAAAAGAAAATATCAATTTTTCGCAATTTTTATCAAATACATATAGTTTTCAATTATGATATAATGGCTTGTTCAGCAGAAAAAACTTTGTAACTGTTACAAGATTCTTTAATATGACTTTTATATATTTAGATCCAGTGAGGAACTAAGGCAAGATCAATTATATTATATTAACAATATAACTGCATGTATAATGGTCAAGTGACAGTAAACAATTATGCGCCAAATTGACAAAATAATTTATATTTGTTCTTCTTATGTGTTACAACAATTTTTTTTCTTCTTACGTTTTGATTCCATTCAAGCCACCAGCTTCAGCGAGTTACATTGATTTCCCTGTGCAAACATATATGTTCGAATAAATGTGTCCAATATATATGTAGTAGGATGAATCTTTTTCTTCTTTATAATTGAGGAGTGTAGCATTTCAATAGTTGTTTATCTACGCTATACAGAATGTACAGCGTTCACAGATATTGGATGCTAAACAACTATTGGATGTTAGCATAACTTTTTGCTGTATAATTTACTTAAGCTCGAAGGTGATTATTGAAGAGACTCATCCTTTATCATTCTTGTATTCCTCAACTAAATTGATAAATTAATGTGATTAAAATATTATTAATGCGCGGATAATCGTTGTCAAATAATATTACTATTCTACATGACTATCTGTATATAATTTTGCCGATAATGAAGATGAAGTATCAAAACATTCTAAAAACACATCCAATTCAAACACAAACATTCTTTAACGGAAGTTGTGTTACGTATAAAATTAAATCCTCGTCTTGATAGATTTATTTTTAAAAAACTTTTTTGTAAATGATTAGTGTCTGTCTGCATATATATATATTGTGTAAAAAAAAATGTTATCTTCGTGATTATGTGAACTTCTATTATATATTAATGTATGCATAATGTAGAAATTCGGTATCAGATTATGAATTTAATCCGTTTTTTTTTGCATTTTTATGTGCAACATTTCGTAGATCAATCTTTTATTAAAATATTTTTCATTGTCTAAAATTGTCACATTCTACCAGTTAAATTCATGATCACATCGTAACTTGAATTTTTCTAAAATGATCGAAAGACAAGGAACCGTAAACTATGCTTTTTTCTTTTCTTTTTTTTTCTGTCGTTGTCATCTAAAAGTTTTTCTTTTACAAAATGATTTCAATCGTGTATTAATAGTATCAAATATAAAATTGATGGGATGATAGTCATTGTCTGAAAACGTTTCTACAATTCGTCTCAAATTTTCTTCATGAAATTTTGGATGCGCTAATAAAGATTCTGATTTATCAGGCTCATTAAAACACCTCTTTTTTGTGGGAATGGAAACAATGGGATAAGAAATTGTGCTACCTTTCTGAAACCGTAGGTTTATGATTATATGTTAAATTCTAATTTCCCATTGTTGATTATGGAGACGTTCAAAAAATTTAACTTATCACTTCCTTAGTAAATTCAACTAACGATAACAGTTTTTTTATCCGTGTTAATCTCTATCCTAGAAGCATGTTTAATAATGGGTATATCGACCTATTTCTTAAATTTAAGAAAACTTCAGGATTCAATTTTAATCTTTTTGATATTATTTTCTATATTCTTGATCAGCTCAAACAATTTTCTTTTCGACTATTTGTAGATAAGGAAAAATTACTTTCTAATTGTAAAAGGCGTGGATGTTATTAAGTATTATTTCTTCCGTGAGAGAGAGAGAGAGAGAGAGAGAGAGAGAGAGAGAAAGAAAGGGAGGGAGGGAGGGAAGGAGGGAGGGAGGGAGGGAGGGAGGGGGAGAGAGAGAGAGAGAGATTTACAAACCATTTATTTTCGTATATAACGATGATATATTCGTTACTTTTGTAAAGGAAGAAAATTTTATTATAATTTCTGTTGTCTGTCTTCCTGAGATTGTAAAATCAAGTCAATAGTATATGAATATCTCTCATTTTCTTGTAAAGATACATGAATATCAGATTGATTTTGTGTGATATATAATTTCTTTATGTTTCTTAATCATTCATTTTTTTTATTTATAATTCTATGTTCATGTAGAGATATCTGGAAAAATTCTGTTTTGCAAAAAATATATATACGAGCATGATATACAAAAAATATATCACATATATGAGCGAGGATCAATTATAAATTTGTCTTGTAATATACAGAGTCATGGTAGAATGATACAAGATGAAGCGCAGTCGTCCAAAAGTAGTATAAAGGAGCCAATTAATTATGCCCCATGATGCAAAATTCAAATATGACTGATAGCAGAGCGTTAAGTATCAGCTGATACATTTACAGTGTATCTCGAATAGGAATTAAGCCAATTTAATAAAATTTGGCGATAATGGGGAATCAGCTTCGACAATTATTTATTGTCATACATTATTGTCATACTTATTCGTTGTTATTAACGTTTTCCAGTTTAATTTATATAATAAATTTTTAATAAATTATAATAAATTTTATAAATATAGTATTTTCACTTCCAATTAAAATTATACTTTGAAATTACTTCGCTTCTCTCCGTGGCTGATTGCTCGAAATTTTAAGCTACCCCCTCCATGTCGATATGATGCGCAACATTTCACCTTATTAATTTCATCATGAGAGTGATGTAATACGACTTAAATGTATTATTTAATTTTATCATAATAAGTATTCTATTAACAATTACTGTTTGTAACTTATTAAATTTATTCATCGATTAAGGATGATGGAAATTCAATTCTAAATTCTGAACTTGGTAAAACTGTTGATATAATGATACAATGTTTTGTAAATAAAATTTCAGAAACTTTATGCGGACCGTGCTCTTAATAATATTTTTCCGAAATATTTAATTTATAATTTCATAAATTTAAAGGGAATTTCTCCAAAGGGAAACAAAATAAAACTTAAAAATGTGACTAGTGTTGCACACATATTGTTCCAGCCACTGTAAATTCATATATTCGAAAGTTCAATTAAAATTTATATCACATTATATTAAATTATATTATAAAATTTTGCAACAATTGTAACGTTTTTTCTACTAAACGTAACCATTCTGGATATATTCGGGGAGATTGCCATTAGCGATATTTGTATCATTCTATCGTTTATCAGATGTAAAACAAGGATAAAATGATATAAATAGCGCTAATAGTATCTCTCCAAATAGGCCCTCTATCAATAATCAACCAAAAATTTAACCTATTCTTCAATATTAATTTCTCATAAATATTTTTCGATATTTATATATACAATAGATGAAGTAAACTAAAATAAAATATAATATCAATTAATACCAGGTAATATCTACATTTTCACTTTACAATTACTATAAAATATGGCCAATAATAATACAAATCATTATTTGCTTTTAAAATTTCACATATTTTGGAAATAGCAGTACGTATAGTTTCCTTAAAAATTCTTAGATTCTAATTGCTTAGATTTTAATCAGTTTGTCATTTAACGCAAGATATATCTTCCAGACGATTATGTTTTCTTACAATTAATGGACTCGCTCTGTACATTAAATCATACAAAATAATTTGTATCGTTATAGCAAAGTCTATCTATCACCAAATGGCAAATCTTCAAGGTTGTTCGCTCATCTTCACTTTCAGAAACGATGGTCAAAATTTCTTGCAAGAGATGCGTTTCACGGTGTCAATTATCGTGGATGATGTGTCGCGACTTTCGCGAGAGGTTTGAGTGGAGATACCGTGGACATTGTTAATGTGACGTAGTAAGTTGGATTTCTGCTTACTTTTATATTTGCAGAATAGACAATTGAATTGCGGAAGTATGCCGCACTCATTTTTTGTGTGGCGTATCAGACTGCCCTTGTTCTTGTAGACTTTTTTATTGCACTTGTCGCAACGGTACTGATTGGTACAAGGTACTGCTACAACGATCCTACCTGAAATAGAACGGAAGTAAATGAATCTAATCTTGACGAAGCAAAACGAAAGAAGAAGCGTGAACTTTAAAAGCACGGATGAATCTCTTCAAACCCGAAGCTTACGATAAAGTCACTATGTATGTACATTTAATTCACACGTGTACGTATGAATTGATAGAGGAGAAGATGGTATTATGGCACTCTACTTACATTTTATGCAATAACTTCATTAATAATCAATATTTCAATTTAAGACAATTATGTTCGTTGTTGTTCATCGATTCTGGACTTAAAATTACAAAATATTTATTTTTAGGACATTACTTATAAAAATATGGTACACTGCATAATGACTCGAAGAGAAACAAGGATGATATTGTCGCCTTCCGTAAAAATTGATTTAAAAAATTGATTTAAAAAATTGATTTTATATAAAAAAACCAATATTTTTTTTTACAAAATTAACCAAAAAGTAAACTATTGTAGAATGTATGCATATATACGTACATAACTTCTTTCATATATAAGTAGCTCATACTAAAAATTTACAGTACATATAATATAAACTATAGATTAACAGTATAATCAATTTACATCGGAATAATTATTTTGATGAAAAACCTAACCTCAAAAGAGAGATGGTAATCAGCATACTTAGGAGCCACATTAGCAAAATGCTATTATTTAACTTTATATAACTCGAAATGTACATAACCAAATAAATAACAAACAACACATTCAAATATACATATATATATATTTGTGTGACATATTTGTACGTGAAGCATCTTCAAGTTTAAGAAGAATGAAGAAATATATGCAATTAAATGCTAAAATGTTGATTAACTACCTTAAAAACAGTTAACAATGCTTAAAAGTAAAAATGATTACTATATATTGGTATATTAACGTTGTGTAATGATTTATTGAATAAATAATTCCATAAATAATCGCTAGAATTTGCCATCTAACAACGAAAGTATTAAGAGGGCCAGATATCTACATTAGTTATATATACCATCTTTTCTTCTATGTAAAAAATATCGGTGAAAGTTTTACACTTCGTTAGTACTACCATTAATTTTCTATATTACGATATGATTTTCTATATTACGAATTGAAAGTTGCATTAATAGCAAAACAATTGATGATTAAAGTTGATAATCTTCCAGATGCTTTTCTATGTAGAACTTTGCTCTTACAGACATCCCTACTAATCTTCAAATGATAGAGGAAATAAATAATACAATATCATAACTACAATATTATCATAATCATTAGGCTTTTATTTATGAAATTCTTTTCCAAATAACTTTTTTCAATTTTCATAAAATAAATCTATGATTTATTGAAAACAAAAACATATTTAAGGTAAGGGACATATGTGTACACTCAGAAGGGTTAAAAATGTCTATTTTTATTAATTTTTTTAATGAGAATTATTAACTTTACTCAAACATGGTTTTCATTAATATTTTACATGAATATTAGTGAACGCTACATAAAATTTTTTACTAAAAATGTTGACAAATAGTCATAACTGTGGGTGCCAAGATTATCCATAACAATAGCGATTTATGATAATGTAGCTTTCGTACAGATTATCTGATACAAAGAAGTCAACAATCTTTTGAAAAATATCTAATTTTTGTCTGCTGATTTTAGACATTTTGACAAAATGAAGAATTTCTGAATTTAAAAAGTGCACTTTTTCGTAAAAAAATTGTTTATATTTTATTATAAAAAGAAAAACAATGGCAAAAATTTCTATGACAAAAACTAGATGTATTTAAGAAATTTGTTGGGTTTTTGTTTCAAATAAATAAACTGTATGAAAGTTACAATGGTATCGCTATTAGTGCCAACAGTTGTGCTGGTGTTATTTGTCAATATTTTTAATTTAAAATTTTATATAATATCACTAATATATGTGTGTAATAATATATATGTGTAAGAAATTGATTAAAATTCCATGTGAATAAAATTAATAATTTTCGCAAAAAAAAAAAACATAAAAATAGGCATCTTTTTGATCTTTTTGTGTGTATCCACTCTTGAAAAACAATCATTTTTTTGAGAATGATGGTTAAGATTTATTTTCCTTATTTTCTTCTTTTATGTTTAAAGCGAACAAACATGAGATTCATATTTCGATATGAACTTTTTTTCTCATCTTCAATTGTATATTTTTTCTTCAATGCGTATTTTCTTCTTCAGAGAGAATTATTTTAAGAAAAATATATTCTCTCAAGCTTGATAAATCACCAGTAACAATTTAACATTTTTTTTTTGATTGCTTAATTTTGATTCTTCTTTTTTCTTGTTTTCTTGCATAGATCGCTTTATCTTCCAATATCTTTATCTTCCAATATCCAGTGGACTGCTTGTTAAAATACTGCTGAAAACTTCTGTATTGTTTAAACATGGTGACTCTATGTGCAGGGTAAAGTTGGTTGTAGAATATTCTGTAGAAATAGCTTCTTTGAGATTTATAAATGTAAATTATTAACTTTATCGTTTCTTCGTCTACAATCTCCTCTTCGTCTCAAAACACATAAAAATTACAAGTCAATAAAATGAATGCAATGAAATAAAATTCCATTATCAAAAAGGCGAAAAATAGTTTACATGAAACTACATGGGAGTAATTCTTTCACGAAATCTTCAAAATTTATTGTTCTTTCTTCTTCCAAGCTTCATGATACTTGAAAATTACGTCTTGAAAATCACACCGAGTTTCGCGATTTCATCGTAATTTCAGGAATACAATTTTTTTTTTTTAATAAAACATAAATAAAGATATGAACAGAAAACCAATGATTAATGATTCTTATATTCTGTAATAAAGACTGTTCGAATATCTTCACAATTGATTTACAGGTGTCATAAAAAAGAATTAGGCAAAAATATATATTTATTGTAACTTAAAAAGATTCAGGTCCAAAGATTTATCCAGTAAAAATATGAAAGAAAATATGAAAGATATTAAAAATAATTCATAAGAAAGCGAGTTCTTAAAAAATTAATTCTATATATTTTTTATATTGTTATATATTTTTTATAGGTAATAATATTTTATGAAGTCAAAATAAAAAAGAGAAAAATAATATTTTTCCTTATTTTCTTCTTTTACTTCGTTTAAAGCGAACAAACATATGAGGTTCATATTTCGATATGAACTTTTCTTCTCATCTTCAATTGCGTACTTTTTCTTCAATGCATATTTCCATCTTCTTCAAAGGAGATTATTTTAAGAAAAATATATTCTCTCAAGCTTGATAGATCACCAGTAGTAATTTCTTTTTGATTGATTAACTTTAACTCTTCAAGCTTCTTTTTCCTTGTTTTCTTGCATAGATCGCTTTATTTTCCAATATCCAGTGGACGTGCTACTTGTTAAAATACTGCTGAAAGTTTCTGTATTGTTTAAACAGCTTTCTACCTGCATCCAGACTGTGGCTTACCACATTCCTCTCGTACTCGACGATTCAAAGAATACTTCCAAATGTAGCTCTTATCACAGAGTTGACAGACGAACGATTTTTTATGCGTTGATTTGCCATCATTGTATGTTTGACAACTGGAAAGGATAAAAAGATTATTGACAATGAAATAAATCATATAACTTTTGATTTAGACCTAGAAGGTCAGGAAAACTTCGTTGTGAATTTCATAACATGTGTGAATAAATAACATTCAGTATTAATATACATTAATTCGTTGAAATATTCATCAATCAATGAATATGCCATTATCTGATAATTAAATAAGGTTTATTCATTATTCATTAATTAGATAACACAATATTGAGATGCCCTCAATTGAAAATATAAAATGTTGAGAAAAAAACATTCGTAGAAATTATTCAGTACTAAAAAATAAAAAGATTACTTTTATATATTCACATTTACATATTCACAATTTAAATATCTTTAAATATCTTTACGGTCCTGTTTTTAATCTTAACATTGTAAATACATTTAGTTATTTTTATTGTTTTATTACATGATTTTTTTATCTACTTTTTTATAATATAGAATTTCACCTAGAATAATAAAATATATAAACATTAAAAGGATTGGAAAGGATTGAAAAAAATAACATTCATCGAAGATACAGCTGTTACAAAGAAATGAAATCCTTCACCGTGTTTTAATCACATAAATGTCAAAAAGCGATATATTCTTAACATATAGTCATATTTATCGGGTTAATACGCACTTTTTTTTAATCGTGCATTTCTTAGTTCTTGTATATGTTATTCACAATATGCTTTATTTAGACATCATCATATTACTAAATTTTGTCTAAAATATGATTGCAATGTGTTATTTTTAATTAATCAATAAACTTTATATTTAAGTACAAACAATAAGACAAGTATTTACAAATTTTAATTATATCTATTAAATTATATATTATATATCAATCATATATGCTATACATCAGATTATAGTTAACAATATAATTTTTTAATTTTGAATTAAAAGCTACGCTCAATTTTGAGCATAATCGTAGTCGTTGTAGACTTCAGATAGATTTGTTGACGTAAATTCTTGCATCAGGCCAATTTTCCTCTGGCATCACCTGAAAAAGAAGTATTCGATCAGATCAGTTATTTTGCGTTTTATGTTCCAGTTACCACAGTGTTAAGTATGGCACGACGAGATAGACTGGCACTTTCGCGATCATTATCGCACGCAGATACGTCATATGTCACAATCTGTTACCGTAAAATTTAATCCATACATACATCGAATAAATCAATGCTGTATAGAAAAAAAGTTACAGTTTACATAAGAAATAATTTAGAAAAAATAAACGACATAATTATATTCGATATTATACACACACGCGCGCACACACATATATTTATGCTGCATATCATCATTACAAATATTATTGCAAGTTGTCTTAATTTTTTTAAACCTATAAAAAGAAAGCAGAATACAATTCGAGTCATCAAGTTTTAATAAGAATATCACATCATAAATGGTATGTCAATGATACATGTTAAACGAGACAAATCGAAAGTTCATGTGCAATTAAGAGAATAATTTTGCAACATGGATGGAATGGAAATTATGTACAGGGTGAAAGATGCGTCTTTAAAATCAAATTTGTATTATACATTTTTATAAAAATTGCTCACACACACATAATCTTTATTAGTACGTAATTTTATTAGTACTAAATAAAAAAAAATAAATCGTATTTCCGAGAATTGTTGAAGGAAATAAAAAGGAGATAAAGGATAAGATAAAAAAATAAAGGAGATAAGAATAAAAAATAACAGGAGAATATAATATAAATGTATTTCATGAAACAAGGAATAAAAGAATTAATATTATTGTTTAATTTTTATATTTGTATACATATGTATTATCACCACAGATATTTTCACTATTACAAGAAAAGAAATTGACGAGATCTACATTTATATTCGAATATCGCAACAATGAAATCGAATATATATATTTGTGATTTTAATACTATAATCCTTACTAATACAAATTTAAAAAATTAAAAAAATTATTTTAAAAAATTGTTGCTTTCTTTATCGTTTTACTCCACATCGTAAATATTTAATTCAATTTATTTTAATAATTATTTTAACAGTTTCAGTACGCTATATTTAAATATTTCGCTATATTAAATTTGATTTGTAAAATTATAACTTTGATTTCATAAAAGTCATACATAAATATTTTCAGATACTTAAATTTTCTTTTTTTATATAAAAACATATTGTTGCAAAAAGTATCTTAATTTTAGTTACGAAATATTTAATATTTAATTTTTCGAAAGATAATCTTTCTTCTAAATATATATAATAATTTAATTTATAATGTCCAATAATTTCTCTCTCTAATTTTTCTAAATTCTAAAAGATATTTGAAAAATATATGCATAGTTCAGCTTTTTTTTATTTAATAAACTGCTTATGAATGAAAAAGTTTCAAAATATTATGTTTAAATCAGACATAACAGACTACGTATGTATGTATATATTATAATTATTATAAGCACACTGAAGGCATGATAAAGCATAATGTCCTTTTTTAATTATTTAATAGTTATCTAAAAAAATAAAATGATCATTTTATTAAAATGGTTATCTTATATCATTAAATATGTATTAACAAAGTTAAAACATTATGTAATAATAATTCAATCATTATATAGATATTATTTCATAATAATTAAATTATTATTCACGTATTATGTCGTAAATACTTAGAATATTAACAAACGTGATAAAAAAATAAATCATATCAAAATTTTGAGACCTGTCACGAAGTGCAATTTATAAATGATACAATAATGCGTACAGTATTGTATACATTCATAAATTTAGAAGTCTACCATGAAAGTTTATATATAAACAATAAAAATAGCTGCAATCGTAATATTGAAAAATTATTGACTTATAATATAATATATATACAAGTATGTACAGATGTATGTATGTGCTTAAACACTTAATAATTATTTAAATCTTTGGCGACAATTATTAAATTTCTACATTTTCTTAAGGAATGTGCATACATCTAAAATTAATGTTTTTATTTAAGTTTAATAATTGAAGCATTGCTGTTCATCATTACTTTTAAGGAGAAGAATATTATTATTCATTTTCACATACGTATCTATTCTTGGATGAATTTTAAAATTACATTTATTTAATAATTGTTTTTCACTTTTATATCTACACATATTTTGATTTACATAGATATATACAAAACTTTGTTAAACAACTAGTTACTTAATACACAAGAAAATTAAAAAAAATGATAAAATGCAAATAAAACTTAACAAGATTTTGTTTTAAAAATCTAACATAATTTGAATTTGAAAGAACTAAATGCATTTAACGATCAAAATATTTCTATAAACATTCTTTAGTCATTAATAATGTACAAAAAAATTATCACAAACAATTTTTCGTTGTTTTTATCTTTACTATAACTACGATATAATTACAATGTAATTAAGATTTTTTTAAGGATGATAAAATAGTGGACCCATTTTTCATATTTTCGCGAGCTTCAAAATATTACTTACAATCCTATTACAATCTCAGTCTGTTTGCGTCCGCGTCCAGGTTTTGTATGAGTTTTCTCATGACGAATCCAATTCGAACGTATTTTCGTCCTGTAATGGCAATAAAAGCATTTGTACTGTGGTTCCTTTCCGCATTCATCTCTTTGATGGCAATGTAAGGATGTCTTCCATTTATATTTTCTGCCGCAGCGGTTACAACTGAAGGGCTTGGTTTTATCCTGATCGTGATGGTGATGACGATTACGTCGGCGGCCTACAATCAAATAAGTCCATATATGTGAGAATAACCGCTAGATTTTGTAAGAGCGCAGAATAATTAGGAAGAATCTGTTATTCGTATTTAAAAATCGAGATATTATACGAGAAATTGCTGTACTACTGAAGAATATAAAATAATTCAATCGTTGAGATCATATTTGATTTATTTGAAACATATATATAAATAATTTACATGTCACTATATTACTAATATAATTTCATATTTAAAAGAAAAAACTCAACTGAATATGATTGTCAGACATTTTCTAATCTAATTATCATTGAGTTACAATTTTATTATATAATCTTGTAAAATTCGATTTTTTGAGAAACATTTCAAATTATAGATACATACATTAAAAAACTGCTTTGTGTTGTCTAAGTACAATAGATTTTACTTTATTGTTTGAATTAATTTCTTGTTTTCACCAATATAATGAAATGAACGTTCGTCGCAAAATGTTGATTGTAATTGCCCTTTCGATATCTCAGTAGAAAACATGGACTTCGATATATCTAAAATCTGAGACAATTTTATATATATATATTGGGTTGTCCGAAAAATTCGTGCCGCAAAAGATTTAAATTTAATAAATGTATACTAAAATTTAAATCTTCTGCGTTTCAATTTTCCTTTAGAATCGAACTTTCCAGACAACCCAATAAATAATGAGTGTGTGTGTGTGTGTGCGTGCGTGTGTGTGTGTGTGTGTGTGTGTGTGTGCGCGTGTGTGTGTGTGTGTGTGTGTGTGTGTGTGTGTGCGCGCGCGCGCGTGTATGCGTGTATATTCAAATGATAAAAATTATTTAGTAATCAAAGGCTACGAGTCGCAACTAGAGTATTGAAAATCAATCTAATATTTAATAATTAATCAGAAGTACATATAAAAACCATACGTTTCAATCCCTATCGGCTTATCCTCAGTGTACAATTTTATAAAACTAAACTTGCGATTTCATCGTCTTCTAATTTGATCATTAAATATTAGATTGATTTCCAACACTCGTCCGTCATCTAGTTGCGACTCGTAATCTTTGATTACTAAATAATATGTAATAAATCTTATGTAACTGGAGAAAACATATAAATGTTCCAGATTCTCCTATTAAGCAAGAAAAAAAGTAATATTACTTTTCTCATGAATGTTTCTTCGATAAAGATTTCACTCTTCAGATAGATTCAGTCTGAAATGCGACGAGATATCACAATTAATTTGAGATACACGTAGTACGAAATATTCGACATGAATTTAAAATATAAAATCTTTCACAATAATAATAATAACGGCTCACGGTCTTGTCGCGCTATTGTTTACGAAAGATCGGCGCGCTACATCATTCGTATTACAACGCTCAGACATACGTGTATAATAGCGGGCAGACATATAGTGCTATTTCGTATATTATCTTCGCGTTATCTTTCGTAAGGCAATAGCAATAAGATATCAAGCAATAAAATATTTGAACAATTAGTGATTATCAGTTAATTTTGACAATTGACGCCTTGGAAAAATATCGATGCAACGGCTATTTATAAAGACAAATATTTACTCTTTCGGGAATTGAAGCAATAATTAAGAGATAAAAATTGCAAATTATTACTTCGTAATAACAATATTTATTATTTCAATAATTGTTTTCATTAACTATTCTGGAATCCAAATATTTGTCGCGCTTTTAACTTTTCACTAATTTTCCATAATCTATTAATATTTTTCTAGATTAAAAACATGAATCGCGAATTGAAGAAAATTATGATACATAACTATTTTATTAATAATTGATTGCATTTATGAGGCATAAATATTTTCGATATTTATTTGACACTTTTACATTTTTCGCGAAATATTTTTTTTGTGAATTTACTGATATATAGCGCTCATATTTAGAATATATAGATATTGTGTTCCTTTTCACTGATAATACTCTCCAGATAGATGCACCTTGACATGTCGGGGGGCCTAATATCTGGAGAGAATGTTTTATCTTGAAGGAAAAGCAATGTATCCTACTGCATTAATACTAGTCCAAAGGATTTATACGGCGAGCGAATTTTGTGTGTTGTATTTAGAAATACGCAATATTGGAAAAAAATCGACATTAAAAAAATCGATAAAAATAGAAAAAAAATTGATATTAGACATCCATTTTTGAGGGGAAAAAAATGAAAAATCACTATATCAGTTTTTCCGGTTTTTCGGAAAAAATCGAAAACCGATACCAATTTTCTTTTTTTTTATTTTATATTTATAAACTAAACACATTATATTTCCTTAAATATTAACTGTGACCTGTGATTAATCATTGTCATTTTAATCCATAGCCATGAACTTCTTTTACATGGCGATACCACATAGCCAATTTTGGCGAGTTAAATAAGCAATAAATACAATGATATTTCGATCCACATTCATTTTGTAAATGACAGGAGAGAGAAAAATCATTCTTGAAACGGCGGCCACAATTGCATAACCATCGACCTGAAAATACAGAATGTGAAGAATGTTAGTACGATAAGAACTGTTATAATGTAAATCGCTTAATATGATAAAAAAAACTTTAAAGTTAT
>Ga0157364_1003558_pt1 | contig 15147 bp, 5 predicted proteins | sample AttsexASBM2_FD_111476 | JGI IMG/M metagenome (GOLD analysis project Ga0157364, IMG submission 111476) | Fungus gardens microbial communities from leaf cutter ant in Ribeirão Preto, State of São Paulo, Brazil - Atta sexdens ASBM2 | ecosystem: Host-associated > Fungi > Mycelium > Unclassified ... | reverse complement strand
TTCGATTTGTTTTCAAAAGATTTACTTTGAAACAATTTCATATAATTTATAAAAAATATTTGTTTTTTATAAATATATATATGCCTATCTAAATGTAGGTATGTTTTATAAAAATATAAATTCCTATAGAAAATTATTTTCATCTTACAATTAGTTGCCTACATTAACATGCGTTCTATCGTATTCTGTATTTGATGATTAAGTAATTTTAATTGTGTAATTGAGTTTACATTATTTTATTAATAACTGCTATTAGTTTTATTTCGCATGCTTCTTATACTGTCTCGCGTGTATCTTAAAAATTCTTGATATTTATAAAGATAAGTATAAAGTAATCAAAAATTTGTTTATGACGATTTACAATTTTTTGGATCTGCGGTGCCAGAAATGAAAAAGTTAAAAATTTAATTTAACTTTATTGCAAAGCACTATGAAAGAGACTACATCTTCAAAAATAAACGAGATAAGATAATGTAAAGAATGTAATACTATGCGATACCGTGAGTAATTTTTGACGTTATTAAAATAATAATGCGAGTGAATTGTGTTCGTTCAATCTTCGTTTTGCATAGTTTGACGATAATATAATGCGCGTCTCTGAAATTCGATGAGTAAACTTTCAAAATTACCACTCTATTTCATACGTTCCGTATATCTCTGAATATTTCGAATATAGATATTTCTACATTAAACAAAACGTGCGCGATAACTTTATACATCAGTTTACATTAGTTAAATCACATAATCTGCAAAATTTTCTTCTTAATAACCACATTATATTTATTACGCATTATTAACTAAATTGTGACAATGATTGGAACGATAATTGATATTGCATTGAATTGCGAGTGCAAAAAAATTGATTTTTTATCTTTCGAGTCTTGGAAACACATTTCTTAGTTTGTCACAAATGTCACTTATTACTGTCTCCCGTGAAACGTTTTTTATTTATACACAAAAAGGATAAGTTTGCTGAAGTATTAAAATTTAGATAGATATACAGAAAGAACAAGTTTGAAGTATTAAAATATTTAGGTAGATACATCTGAAAATAATTTTGCTAAAATAATGTAGGAAACTCAAGAATTGTGTAAAAGTTTTGATATTCTAGCAATCAACGTCCTATGTAATTATGTTGATAATCCAAAGTTATTTTTAGATCTGTATATCTATCTTTTATGTAAAATTTTAGACACTTCAGCAAAACCGTTTTTTCCGTGTAACGAATAGTAATGAATAAAAGCTCGAAAGAAAGTTTTGGATAGATTTACAGCGATGATGAATAATTTGATTCTCAACAATGAAACGGATTGTAGATGAATTGCTATGAGGCGAAGTCGTTATAACAGCTATCACTGTCGCTATATATCACGTGACAAGAGAGCTTTCCGTTGGAAGAGAATCTATTTCATCTTTCGAAGTACTAAACGCTGTAGAGTATATAAACTGCAGCTAGAACGACGTGATAATTAATGATATGATAAAATGAAATTGAACAGTGCTCCTGTATGCGTCTTCTCAAGCGCAGTAATTTGTGGTTTATGTAATGAAACCTTCCATATTAAGGATATTTAAACTCTTTTTTTTTTTGCCGAATTAATAATGTAATTTTCATTTAATTTAATTATGTATACTCAAGAGTTACGTTTATATTTAAGAGATACATAGGAATGAATAAATATATAAACTATGAGGCACCAGCACAAGTGCTACTATTAATCCTCCCAGAAGGATTCAAATTCTAAAATTGACTGACAAAAATAAGAATAGGAACTTATTCAAGCAGAATAAGAAAATATAAAATATTTTATAACTAAAATTACAAAGATAATATATAAATTAACAATTGTTTGATGATAACAAATTGGCCACCACGTTACGAAAAAAAAAAGTAAAGAGAAGGAAGAAAGTAAACGTAACGGATGAAAGAAAGTAATATATAATATATTGGTAATAATGTAGGAGAACGAGTGTAAAAATAATTATGTAAATCTATTGTAGCTGTTGTAATCACTTTTCTGATATTTTACAGACATTTATATCTGAAGTTCGACAGTACATTGTGATGCTTTAGCTGGGGTAAATAACGTGTTTCCATTACATTTTCGGTAGTTACGAGTCTATATGACATTTTATTTTATTATTTTCGATCCGGAAATAAATGGAGCGAGTAGCATTCCGAGAGGCTGTCACATTTGGGAAGGATGCTCCCGCAAAGAGGGTAAAAGCCGACAACCTAGAAATGAAACAGCGTATATTTTGCGCGTGCGAAAAAATCGCAAAACAACGTGAAAATTCATTTTACGATTTCCGGTGGGATTTCGCGACGCAGTCCCGCGCGATCGCGGGCGATCGATAATTCCGTGAAAATATTCTCGTTAAAATACGATCACCTTTCTTATCGGCGCGTTCTCTCTTTCCCTCCATTTCGATTCTCGTGATTTCATTGTCGCGGCGATTCAATTCCAGAGTTAATCGACGTAGACACCAGCGGAAATGAGGCTGGAGATCGGTTACGGAAGGGACGAGATAGTCGGGGGAACGTCGTTAAAGGAATTGGCCAGAAAGTTCTGTCAAAAACTCGCGCTACGGGATACTACGAAGGATTCCTTAATATCGATTTCCAATTTCAGTTTGGTACATAACCCAAGAAACCTTAGACACTTTTTAACGCATACGTAAAAAGAGAAAAAAAAGAAAATACACAAATCTTCAATTTGAACGAGGATAAAAGGAACACCTAACAATTGTCATTTTTTTATTCTCATTTTACCGTGACAAAGAGATTGCTTATTAGGTCCTATTCGGACGACAAATAGCATATTATAAGGTAGTTTTTACATGTTTGTATATGTTTGAATGTTTGTATAAAGTTTCGGTTATCTATCTCGCGAAGCACAACCATTTTAGCGTGTTTCTTGCTAGAAATCGTTCCCGAATGTTACCTAAACCAATAACGCTCGTGAGTTTATACGCATATTGCTATTAATAACGCTAGAGAGGGAGTGGAATCCATAAGCATAAGTGGAACCGCACGCGTAATAATTCGGCACACGTTGGAGACAAATGCGACTTTGAAAGGCTCCGATTTCTGAAATTGTAGACATATGAAAAAGAAAAATATTGAACACTTAATTAAAAATTGAGTCTGAGTTTTTTTTTGTGAGAAATTAAATTTTTTGCTGAGAAATTACCATAACTAATTAAATTTAATGTCAAATTATACCCGCAATTTGAGTTATTTTTAATCATTTCTATATGTTACCTGCTCCTACTCAATGTAATGTTAACTTAACTAAATGATAGAATTGACAATTTAATACAGAAAATTTATTAAATTAAATTTCTATTTTTGTTTAATTTATTTAATTTAGATTATTATTAATTTTAGTTGATTATTTACTAATATTAATAATATAATTAATAATTTAATTTTAGTTTATTATTTACTTAAATACATATATTAATGTGAATGTTGTTTACTTTGAAATTAACCACAGAAATGAATTGATTTACATTTTGACACATTAAATTTAAAAATAACAAAATGATATTTAACTCAAGAGTTGAATTATCATCTTCTTTGATATCTTCTTTAACAATGTATAGTTGCGTAAATTCTAATATAATATTTCTAATTGCACTATACTTACAAGACAAAAATCTTAAAAGGATGATTTAATAAGTATATATACAATGTTTTTCTATTTTTTAATATAATTATCACTATTTTTTTAACAATTCGCGTATAATTTATATTTCAATAAAATAATGAATTTTGCAGAAACTGTTCTAATCAAGATTATATCGTAATAACGAGAAATTTCTACGTATTTAAGAAATAAGAAGAAATCACCTTATTTTTAGAGAAATTAAACTAATTAACTCGATTTTAACATATAATAAAATATTACACAATTTAAAAATTCCTATACATCATATTATATTCTCCAATAATTGAATTAGGAAAAGAACAGCAGGTATCGTGACATGAAATCATACACAATGCAGAACCGCGGTCAGTCTATGGTTGCGCAGATTACAACTCTGTGAATCAGTACTTCCGCCTACTTTGACGGATTAATTTAAATCCTCTCCCCGAATAAATCACGCGCTCGGTAATCGCGAACACCGGCAAAATTAGCACAAACGCCGCATAAGCTGGACAACGGCGAAACGCCAATGGGCGGACGATTTTTGGCGGGCAGCGTGTTTTTTCGGGGACGAAGTTAATTTGTTTGCCGAAACGCGACGAATTCAGAATTTATGATCTCCGTTTATTTCATTGCCGTACATTTCAGCCACGTGCGCAAATCCTGTTCTCGTTTAGGAATTTTAATCGATATATCTATATTTTTTATGCAAAGATAGAGAAAGACAGAGAAAGCTTTAAAAATCGCCAGTAATCAATTTGGAATTTTTATCAACGAATTTTGTGCAAACAAATGATCAATGGTATAATTTTTTATGAAATCCAGATTAATTTTTATCAACTTTTAGATACATTTTATGTATATTTTGATTTGATTAAATAGATGAACAATAAGTGAACTACAGCGTGAGTGTTTGGATATTTGTAATGTAATAACATCCGATCGATCAAACAATTACAAATGACAGTAATTGAAAGAGACACATATGTGGCTTCAATATCAATCAAGTATAATAGATATCAGAATTATACACACAATGTTAATTCTTCAAACATTCTGCTTTTCTAATATTTTAACACGCTATTTTTAAACGCTATTAATATTTTATTTATTTTAATATTAAAATATTTAGCATTTCTGATTTTTAAATAAAAAATAAATAAATGCATAAATATTTATTTAAAATTTAATTTTACGAGTCAATCGTTTTGAATACATCTCCGTATATCGTATCTAGAACCACAACTGCATTGGGTTAACCATTGCGATGCGAACATCCCTTGACATCGGCGTAATCTGGTACCATCAGGCACCACCGCGAGTTTTCTTACTGAGAATAAATTTTCATCCGCATTCCATTTTCAAAAATCGTCTCGGGATTTCGTCCTCACTTTGAAAAATTAATAATTCTCCGAGCTTCATCGCGCACAGTGAAGTGATTCGTCGCAATTTATGATTATTTGCGCGAACGATATTGATCTGGTCCTGGAAATTGTTACTGCTTTCGAGAAACTTAATTTGGTGATTTCTCAGTTGTACGCCTTTATCCGCGTCCGCCGATTTTCCCCTTAATCCGGCTTTATCTCGCTCTAGTAATTTGAATCTCAAGTGATTAAAATCGACTGCCTCGTTTCTTGCCTTTTCACCCCCTGTCTAGCTTGTTCTGATCTGGTCAACCAAAAACACAGGAATCTTCGTTATTCCATGTACTTTTTGGAATTTCACTTTTCTTGGAAGGATATTTGTCACTATTCACAACTCTTGTCAAGAACATCTCTATTTGCGATAATTTGATCCGTTTGGCAGAGAATGATGAAAAAAATTTTTTTCTCCCTAGAAAATTAGGAGTCATCAGAGACTGAAAGGACGCTCGCACATTTTTTCACCATAACGATCAGCTGATGATTCAGGATTTTTTCTTCTTGATTGCCATTATAATCGATCATTTTATTCCTACCACATGGAACGTTTCTAAATTTATTTAAATTAAATTAATTTTTTACAGACACATACACACACACACACACACACACACACACACACACACACACACAAAAGTATTTTTAGAAGCTATTTCTGAAACTCGTGATAACGTCAATGAAATATTAACAACTTGATATTTCATATTGAACCATCGCATTTTAAAGGCTTCCATATTTTTTGCACTGCGTTATGTAAAATTTAAAAATGTTTTCATAAAATAAAATAAAAGAATTTCTATTGGTCTCTTTTTAGAAACATATAGTTAAAATTTATGAATGTATTGTATATTAAAACATGTTATCTTAGACATATATCTTTTTCTCGTGTATCTATATAAGGCTTCTCAAATCCATTCTCTATCACATAATAAGCGAATAAATATGGAAAATAATCTTGCTTAATACATCTTTATAAGACTTGTCATTATTCCAACAACCCTCTTCACAAACTCGTCCGTCTTCTCTCTCTACTTTCGACGAATATTATCGAGTAGTTGCAATCGAAGTTTGGCAAATCGATTACGCCATGTATGCAAAGCACGCGTATATCATCGATCCTCGGTGACAATAATCTTAAACGATTAAAGTTTGGCGAAAGCTCGCCGCTTTTGCTCTCGTTTTTTCTCTCTTTTCTTTCTGTCTCTTCGCCTGAATTTCGGAATAGTCAATTAATTGATGAATTCAAAATTAAATTGTATGAATATCTATTATTAGTTAAGTTGCAATATTGTGAATGATAGTCGTTTGATTGCTTTGGTTTGCTTTCGTTGGATGTATATGTACTATAATGCACTTAATATGTCTTTACGCTATTCTAATATTGTATGCGATTTTTTACATAATAATATTTTTTTTATATTTCACTTTATCCCGTTCTATGAGACAGTTTTTTATGTTTTATTTATTAGTGCTTTTATTTACTAATGTTTAATAAATTCCAATATTTGCCAATTTATTTAATGTTTTTTTATATATGTATAATACTATTATAAAACTCATTTCTTATCCGAACATACATAATACACACATACATACATACATTTATTCAATTAGATATATCGTATCTGTATTTTTTCTGTACTATATCAAAATGTTTCTTCTTATATTTCTGTATCTGTTATGCGCTTGAGAGGATGTCAAGCCCAGGGCGCTTTAAATAAATACAAGTTCTCTCTCTCTCTCTCTCTCTCTCTCTTTCTCTCTCTCTCTCTCACACTGTATTCTATCTCATTTTGTTCACTTTCATATTCGTTTTCTGCGATTACTTCCGTCTATTCAAAATTCGCTTATTGTTTTGTTCTACTTTTTTTTATAGTTCCTAGAAGATTCGCCCTTGAACTTTTAATAAATGCTTTATTTCTCTCTCTCTCTCTCTCTCTCTCTCTCTCTCTCTCCTATCTCTCTTTTTCTCTCACGCACGCGATAAGCTCAATCTTAAGTATTCAATAGTTATATAATAATATGTCATCCGCGACTATATGTGATGGAGTTACAATATTGAACATCCCTTTTATCGTGTCGATGTCTGATTTTGATCGACGTGACCCGAAGCGCGCTGACTACGCTCTTTCGTTATAGAAATAATCCCGAGCGCGAAGAGATCTTCCTTTTCTCTCATATCTCTCGTCCTCGAGATGAAACGTCTATGATTTCGATGCAGAAATGACACGGTCTTGGAGTGAGTCTTGTCTACCGAATCTCATTTTTTTCATACTAAGAATCGATACTTTTTATTATATTTGCGTTCTGAGTAGTTCTATAGATATTCGTGACTTTTTACGTGAAACTTCTTTATTATTCTTATTAGAGACTGAAACTGTAGGTATCATTCTTTCCACTGCGTTTAAGCCGAAATTTAAATCTTATTTGTGAAATTCAAGTCATTAAAATTGAAATTGTGAATTCTTCAGGATGTCTTATAGGTACATGAGAGAAAAATATTCTTTTAGATAGAACATGAAATTTTAATATCATGCATGTTAGATTAATTTTAATAATATATATATATATATATATATATATATATATTCTCTAAAGAAATTTTCTGTAAAGTTTCTATAAAGAAAATTTTCTTTTTAAAGAAAAGTTTCTGCAAATTTTTTTTATTTCTTTCATATATCATCTTATTCGCAATCTATTTTCCGAAGACTTTGAATGACTGGTCACATATGAATACATATGAAGATGACACTGTCGCTTTTTATTATTCTTATTGCAATTGAAGTTTCGGAATCTAGTAAACAAGAAAAGAAACCGGGACAGACATATCGATTAGAATCGCGTGATATGAAGCGCAAGGTGACAGCACTTTGGCACTCGGGCACAAAAATGTTGTGAATGTTTTGACGTTTATCTTGAAAACGGAGGGACTCTTCCAATGCTTACCCTGTCGATTGAACGTCGAGGAACATGACGATTACACACTCGAACAATATTAAAGTGGCATCGTAATACCATTACATAGTGCATCAATAGGCCTACTCGATGTCGATCAACATTACAGGCTCTTTGTTGTGAGATGACTGACATAAGTTAAACTGCGATCATATATATTAAACCATACTCTACCATTGCGATAATTAAAATATGATACAATTTTTATTTTACATTATTGATTTTTATCTTTATATATACAATTCTTTCTCTTCGATTACGTCCTGTGCATGCATGTCACAAAAGTAATTTTATAGTACGATATTATATCGATTTCTTTAAACTGTTGACAGGGAAAGAACGGTTTTCCTAAAATATTTGAAAATTTAATTTATATACGTATACACACAGGATGTCCCGAAATTTGAGGACAATATTATTACAACGTTTTCATAATAAATAAGATTTATTAATTATTAAATATCGCTGAATATTAATTATATCAATAATTTTTTAGTATTATCAATTCAGAAAAAGCAAGAGACAAAAATTGTTTATTTTCTTCTTATATAGCTTTAAGAATTTTTTCAGAATTTTTTATTAACTTCAGTACTACATTTTTACTGCATTTTAACTGCATTTTAACTGCATTTTTTAATTGGAAAATTGCAAAATAATAGAGGATTTTTTTACTTGATTTTTCATGAAGTTTCACGTTGTAATATTGTTCTCGAATTTCGACACTCTGTATAAGATGTAGATTTGAGAATAATTTTGTTTGGACCGTCAACATACGTAATTATGTAGGATGCTTAAATTGAGTGCTGGAATGTTAAAACTTTCTGCAGCCATGCCATTGTCATTAACGCTTAAGCATTCTATACAATTTTGATAATTAAACAAAATTATTTTCAAATCTGTATTTAGCTAAATTTTTAGATGCTTCAAAAAAACTGTCTTTCTGATGTTTGTGATTCCATGCACGCATTACGACACTGATAGTTTCACAATTAGTTGTCTAATTAATAAATATAAACTCAACTATAATGCATACTTAAAACTGTAATTTTTCACATTGGACAACAGTTTAAAGAAATTAAAGATATAATGGCTCACTGTACGTTCAATTAATTTTTTCATTATAAGATACACATTCTTATACATAACATTTTCACGAAGAATTAACGAACGTGTTCTTACAAACAGCTGTTTTGAAATTATAATCACGAAATTAATTGTCCGAACAGTGTGCCATTAAATCGATAATTTCTTTAAACTAACAGTTGTGATTATACACGCATTTGCGACATTAATACTTTATATTTATATTTGTAATTGTGAAATTATTGTTATCACACATTAGTTTGAAAAAATTCGATATAATATATAATTTATTATTATACCTAGTATTGTTAAAGAACGCAATTTTACAATTGTAATGATAGTTAACTAAAGAAGGTACACAGAATAATGCATTATTGCGAAAAAAATATCAGATATTCTTGACATTGTTATTCTCAAAGAAACTTTACAAATACATCATCGAGATGTAAATCTGACCAAAATTGTGCACTTACTAATACTCAGTAATGTCCAAGTAATGCTCAATTTTTATATCTACTAATGCCCAAATTAATGCTCTAGTAATACCCACTGATACCTTAGTAATGCATAACTTCATATCGCGCTTATTATATAATACACAATTCTCTTAAGTAATGCCCTGTAATTCCCAGTAATTCCTCAAATTTGTATAACATAATGCCCTCAGCGATTTACTTCTTGTACGTAACGTTATCCGTCACAAATCTAATTTAATTAGATTAATAACTTTTCGAGATCTTTCGGGAATAAAGTATTATAGCGTATATTACGAATACTGACGATTGATAGCCAGACTCGGGTATTTGGATCCCTCTTCACATTTTTTTGCTCATTTTGTTCTTACAGACAATAGCATGCTTTGAGATTCGTGATAAAGCTCTGAGTTCTGACACTTTCCCAGCACGTCTCGAAACATTATCGTTAAAAAAGTTTCATATAATCGCGTTATGAGGGCGCAGGTGCGGAAAAGTGTCTTACCTCACAGTACATTGCTTGAAAATCCAGTGTGATAAATTTTATTTCTATAGTTGCCAGCACTCGCAAGAGAATTCTACTTTTTACTACTCTACTTTTTATCTTATCACTATTATAGTTAATAATACATTTATATACATTTAAAATATTATCCGCTTTTAAAGCATATTTGCTTATTTTTTACATGAAATGATCGAATAATACAATCGAATTTTTAATACATATAATTGCATATAATTTAATACATATAATTTAATACATAAATTTTTTAATATATTTATAAGCTTAATAAATAATACAATATCGATTTCCAAGATAAGTGACACTAAAAAAGGGATAAAATGGACATGGCAAGCATTTGATATTCACACGTGATCTTCACGCAAAGTAGACCTTTCATGCACATGTGGGCTGATTGCCAGATACAGATTCGCTTCGGGGTTGAAACGGATGTTGTCTGGATGATTAATGTGACGGTGCATATTGACACTGGCTGGCCTCGCTATCATGCTTGTATCTGTTATCTTCTCGATTTTAAGTCCGTCTGCGCCTGGAATCGCAAAAAAAGAATTATTATTGCACATTAGCGAGCAAGTTTTTATTTTTTAAACGTAATTTAAATTCAGATTTAGAAAAAATATTAAATATATCTACTTTTAATTACAAGCTTCGAATGATTAATCATCTATTTAGAAAAATTGCAATCACAGTGAAACAAGAAATCAATCAGATCAGTTATATATCTAATCCCATAATTAATCTACAAAAATCTATGAATCAAGTCAGTATGCGCGTCAGTCTGTTTTTGTTTCTCTTTTCTTTACTGAATATTTATGAAGAGCATTTATGAACTCTCTGCATGCGAATAATAAAACATTTTTTGACCCTGATTTTACATCGATTTTGCTTTATAATGAATTTCGAAATTTCGATTTTAATTATTTATTTTAATTATTTATGTATTTAAAATATTTTTCATCCACGATATCCACGATCATAGATAACATTATTATTTCGCGATATTCAAAAAATTTGATCGGATTCAGTCTTCAAAACAACTGAATTTAAAAAATACAGATTTTTCTAATTAATAAATGTTCCGAAAGAGTTTAAGCAAATTTTGATCTTGGGAGCATAGGATAACTCTAGTATATACCCCGCACCTATCAAAAACTTAATTTATTAAGTGTTTTACTATGTTATAATAAACGAACTATATCAGTAAAAACTTTGTATCTACAACTATGAAAAAAATTAGAAATCCGAAATATTTTTTTTTCATATTAAAAAATAAACTTTTTTAAAAGAAATCCTTGCATTTTTGCTGTGTATCTCATAAGGGTGGAATATATGGCTACTCATATAGGGAAAGAGGGGGATGTGTACGGCTCATGAAAAATTTACAAATATTGCATATAAATAAGACGCATAATGACACAATAACATATAAAATGTGTTTATAAAGTTTTATTGAGAAATAAGAATGGTAAATATGTATATGAAGTAATAAATAATAATTATAATTTTCCTACAGATATTACAAGTGTTATGACATGTTATGACATATATATATCATATAATGCATTTATTGCATTTAGTGCACTGAATTCAATCTGCGCATTTTGTATGCTTTGGACATAAATTCCGCTCGCTAAAAATGCGTATATCTCAAACAGATGGGATATACAAGATAACAAACTAAATAAAAGAAAGCAAAGCACTTGTATTTACACAACATGCTTTACACTACACGTATGTATCATGAAATAATCACTAAATCTTTTGCACGCTCTACAGTAATCATTTTATGTAGATTATAATTTATGATGGCGTTATTTATTACAGTGACAAATAGATTCAATTACTTACAATAATTTCATTAATATTAACAGTAAAAAGCTGAAATCATAACATAATACTAATATAATATAAAGGTATGTAACAGAGTAGTTGCGAGAAAATTATCTCCACTCCTCCTATTTTTTTTTACTTCTGTGGCGTAAATCCCAGCGAGGCGTATTTGCCGGAATTATTCTAATTGTGGAAGATAGTCGGATCTAATTAACTGAAATTTGCTGTAAGAAATCTTCTTGTACGTAATAATTTTTTTTAAGGCTTTATTTCCGTAGAAATTACGAGAAGATAGGAAAAAAATAGAAAAAATATTATTTATGCCAGTATAATCTACTTATTCTCGAAAGCGATTGGACTGAGAAAGGGAGCGATTTTCTTAAGAAAGAGAAATACGCTTCGTTTCGCTCTCCCCTCCTCTCCCCCTTCTGTCTCCCTCCTTCTCTCTCTCTCTCTCTCTCTCTCTCTCTCTCTTCCGCGATTTTATATAATAATAATAATAATAATAATAATAATAACTTTATTGATACAGCTGTTTACAAGTAGTAGATAAATAAGATACATGAAAATAAGAGCGACAGCTGGTGCATATAAAAGACGCGATAACAGCTAAAAGACTGATTAGAAGCCAAATCTGAATAAATAAATTCTATAATAAAAATAAATTCTAACCTTAAATAAGAATTATAGAATAATATATTTTAACCATTATGATATAGATTGTATACATAGTACAATATGAGAAAGATTATAATAGAGAATTACAATAGAGAAGTATCTCCATTCTCTTTATATTTTGCGAGACATTGCGTTTGTGCATAAAAAAAGCAGAATAGAGATCAAAAGAAAAGAGAATTAATGCGGTGTTCCCGCAGCAATTTAATCGTGAAATCGTAAGCCTTCCTCTTCGTCACTCTTATCATATCATTTCCCTTCTTTCACTCTCCAATTTAAAATCGAATCCATAACGCAATAAGCCCCGATATTTTAAATACATATTATTGTCTTTGATTTGCCAAAGATTGGACGATATATCCTATCGTATTAAATGGTTTCTCCGCAATTAAATGTAGTATTTGCGAACGAACCGTTTCTCTTCCGAAGACTCTTCAAACGGAAGACTCTCAAAGTCTCTCTCATTTGTCTTAGCTTTTTTTATTGCTACGGCAGAGTCGATTTTCACGAACCATAAATTTTCTTTAATTTAAGACTGTCTGTTCTCATTCTCACGATATTTTAAATACATAATAAAAAGTTATACGAACATTGTTTCTCGATCCGAATACTCTCTTTATAATGTCTATGAAATGTTTAAAAAATATATATTTTTTAATAAATATCGACCATACTGAAATATCGATACTGATTTTTAAGATGCACAACTTGTTTTAGTTCTATAAAATATCTATAAAATATCGTACAATTTTGTCATAAAGTCATTTTCCACATTGGAAACTTTTTCCCTGTTTTTTCTCCAATATATCACCTTAGATATTCTAATTTTGGCATTAGCGACGATAAGATCGGAGAAATTGCGAGTAAGCGATGGGAAACATCTCGGCGGAAATGTCATTATAACGTTGTCCGTGATACACGCGCGTCGTCCATAGTGAAATGCTTTACCTTATGCTCCGGAGAAGCTATGGACCATAAAGAACGGATAATAAGATTGCTGTAATGAATAACATCGAGAAACGACGTAAACATTTATCGTCTAGTAGTCGTGGAAAGCAATTTCTCCACATCAAGCTTGCGCACGTCGCCACCCGAATTTACGTGCTTTGTTTGTTTCCCATGCGATTATCATTCGTTGCAGGAGCGTCAGCGCTAATTGCGGTGACCTATCAGATTTTAATTAAAACATCATTTTCCACGATTTTCAGAATTGAAAAGATAAACGCGCGCAGTGAATGAATTCATCACGTATCAACCGCAGTCATTTGTGAACAGCACAAAATATCTTAAAGAGAACATTTTCGTAAATTCTTCAAATTTTTATAATTATTACTTTATTCTTGTATTTTTGTTTTAAATCATTCAACTGCAGTTATACATAAGAGCTTTAGCTTAAAATTAATGCGCGCGAATCATGTACGAAAAGAATGATTTTCCTGAAGTTTTCCTAAAAGTTTAATTAAATACAGAAACCTGAAAATAATGTTGGATTATTCAAATATTAATTAAGCTGCTCAAACTGGTTGCTAGAATGTCAAAACTTTTTACAGCCTTAAGCATCATGCTTATTATTTTCACATAATTATTCTTATATAATTATTTGACGGCCCAGAAACAGATCTATACCTAAATTTTTAGATATTTCAGCAAAAGTATTTTTTCTGTGCAGATAATAAATATTAAAAATAGAAAAGTCACTGTACAAACGTCATTGTCATTTGTTCTCATGGATCGTTATAGATATAGAGAAATTTGATGCGGGATGTTACCTCACAAAGAGGTAAGGGATGAAAGAGGATTTTCACGAAAAACAAATGATCTCAAGAGCAATCGTGCGGCAATTTTGAAGTGTCTGGAAATCGTATGCCAATGCCGAGAGGGAGAGAAAGAGATAGAATGGGGAATCTCTCTCTCCATTGGTCTCCACCGCTGCTCCATTTCGAGAAGCCTCACACACAAAAATTTTCGCCTATAATCCCTAATTAATATTCGATAGTCGCACATGTTTGCTGAATTCGCTAGCGATGGTAGCTGACTCACTCGTCCCTGAATAGCTATCAATCGGATAATGTCTCCCATAGTGCTCGCGTCGATGAATGATTATCGATTAGTGATTAGTTGCCGAGAATTGTGCGAAATTTTTGTGCCTCATGTGACCTTAATTAGTATTTCATTAGCACCTCCGATATTCGGGGAATTCATTTTTCAACAATAAATCCCAGCAATACATCAGGTTGCCAGTTACAGCCTTCCGTCAAATTCCTCTTAACGCAGCGGTTTCAGAATAATTAAAAATTATAGGGTTAAGAATATTTGAATTAATTTGTATATTGAGTACAAAAGAATAAGTATTAAAAGGATGCGAATTGCATCAAGGATTGAGTGAATAAATCATTGTAGTTAAACAAAAGCTTTAATTAAAACTCAACGACGTTTGTCTCGCTATTTATTAATAAATAATTTCGTTTTATCAAAGCTGTTCGATGACTTTGATACGATAATCTTCAATAAAACAGGCAAAATTGAGAGGAGGT
>Ga0157364_1003557_pt1 | contig 15149 bp, 5 predicted proteins | sample AttsexASBM2_FD_111476 | JGI IMG/M metagenome (GOLD analysis project Ga0157364, IMG submission 111476) | Fungus gardens microbial communities from leaf cutter ant in Ribeirão Preto, State of São Paulo, Brazil - Atta sexdens ASBM2 | ecosystem: Host-associated > Fungi > Mycelium > Unclassified ... | reverse complement strand
TCTTGTGGATTTCAGAAGCCTTCCATATCTTATTCACTGAAGGAACTGAGGCTACTGCTGGCCCAATCCCAATCAAGTCCCACTTAAACAAACTTATGGACCATCATCATCTGCATATTTCATTTCTTTCTAAAAAACATGTTATCTGTTGCAAAGCATTCTGCTTACTAAGCATTTGTACTGTGATCAGTAGTATGACTAATTAGGTAGTTGATGTAAAATTTTTCACATAGGTTGATTTATACTTGTTTTTTATTATTACTTGTGCTTTTAAGCTTACTATCACAGAACTTACTACTGTATCATACTATTGTGCATTCTGTTCCTCCAACAGGTTATGGGCCCCAGTTGCCTTGATCTTTAGTTAGTGCTTTTTTAGGCTGTTTTCAATCAATAAAAAGAGCTTGACTGACTTTACTAGTAAGCTGACTGTCAGGCACAGTTCACACCAGGGTTGAAAGTCTATGAGATGGACTCAGAGATGTATAAACTTATGAAATGACCTTGGCTTCAGCTTATGTGCTGAACTACCTGTCTGCTGTGTGGTCACAATTTCAGATAATAGGAAGAAGTCTGAGATGGGAGTGAGTGCTGGTTTGGTATGTCACTGTTGAACACTGGAGATTGAGTTCAATAAGAATTTATCTTTATTGATTATCAGACCAGTAAATTACAGTGTAACTACTAGTCTTATATATAAGTTCCTACTATAAGAGATGCTTAGGGTTTTAGTAGTATAGCCCTTATTACCTTAAGTGGAGGTTTCAGTGTTGAGACACTGACAAGAGTAACTCTACTATGGAAGACCAAGCTGAATAGAAGTATCTCTATTATGAAAGATGGAATATCCAGATGGTTACATCACTGCCATGAGGTATATTACAAGAAAGGTGGCTACTATAGAAGGTAAGCTTTAATTGTTGACAAGGGATGTACTGTGGAGATGTGTTTATCTGAAAATTCCATGATAGTACCTAGGTCAATAATATATAAATGGAAAAGAAAAGTTTTTGTCTTTGCTTTTATATCATCATATCTTCCTCTACTCCCTCTAATATTTCCTAAAACAATGCTGAAGTGCTTGAAAAGTAGCAGTAAGAAAAGCAGTGGAGATATGAGAAGCAGCAGCAGCTCTTGATCCAACTGGAAGAAGCAGTGAAATTATGTCAGTATCAAAGATGAAAGTAATAGACTTAATTTATTTTCCTTGTTTTTTTTATTTTTTATTTTTCTATTTTTAGAACTAGGGTTAGGGTTAGAGTGATAAGATCATGTTGTTACATATCAGTCACATCAGATGATATAGTCACAAGTCACAAAATGTATAAAAAAACATAGAAGATTCTGGAAGGATGATGTTATATAATATGTGTAACATATGTTGACCTTAAGGTGAACACATGGTTGTTTAGGGTAGGCTAGAAGTAATTAGCACAAACCATGAGGTTTTAGTATATAAGGTAGACTATTCTGTACAAAGTTCTCTATCAAGTTCTCTTATGTAAACCTTATACAAGGTTCCTTTTCTTGACCCACTCTAAGGTCTTGAAATCACAACAGTTAGGCTGAACATACAGCTCAGAAGGCAAGGAAGGAAGCTGAGGCAAAAGAAAGAGAGGAAGCCAAGAGAAGGAGAGTTGTGGAAGAAAAGAAGAAGAAGAAAAGAATGTTGGAGTATCTTCAACAACTCCAGAATGAGGTGTTAGAGAAAGAAGCTGCTTTTTTGGAGGATGCTGAAGAGTTCTAGATCACAGGATCTAAGTACAAAGAAGTTACCTTCAGAGACAAGGAAAGGCAATGGCCCTCTAAGAAAACTAAAGAGAAGCAACCAGGAAAGTACCATAGAGATATTATAGTCAAGATGGAGAATGCTAACCTCTGTGAGAGATGTGTGAGTACTGGGCAGGATTGCCTGGTACACCACTCAAAATAAGTAACTAATTCTTATTATTATTATTTTTTATAATAATTTTCTCTTCATAACTGATCTCTCACATATACTAGATGCATTGCTCTCAAGTAGTGGTATATACCTTATACCAACACCAATACCCTGGCTATGATCCATACTTATGGTAGAGTTCTAAGTGCTATTGAAAAGATACTCTGAAAACTCATGGAGGAGTACTGAGGAGTTGGAAAGTCTCTCTGTGACTTGATAGAGAGCTAAGAGAGAAATATAGCCTAGTTAAAGAAGATTGGAGCCACAGTAGAATAAAGATAAGGTTTAAAAAAAGAGAACAAGAAGGAGGAGAGCAAAGATGATAAGGGAAGGTCCAAAGATGGCCCCAGGAAATGTTAGGGGGAGGAGACCTCATTGTCTATCTTCTAGTAGAATAGTTGTTTTGTATTTTCTTTACTTTTAATTTTTAATTTTGTTTTTTGTGATCTAAATATGTGAGTAATAAAATCAAAAAATAAAATGAAAATAAGTCTGAAAGTTTTGAAAAGAAACTCTGAAAAGTATATAGAAGCTGGAGGTTAATAAAAATGAGCAAATAGAATATACTAAGGAATTAATGAAGGAAATCCCTATTGGAAAATGTGCAGAGGTAGGGAAAAAGTGCCATAACATGATCAGGACAAAGAAAGTAGACTGGGCTTGTTAGAATATGTGGTGTGGAAATTGGATACCAAGTTGAAGGCATAGGTGAGTTCTGATATAGGAATCTATTCTGATTTATCTCCAGTGTCTTCATACCCTAGCTAGATCACCTTGTACAGAAGTTTGCATGCTTGTTGGTAATCAATTTTAGAATCCACTATCTAAGAAATTTTATATTCAGGTTCTCTGTTAATTATAACTAGAGTAGAGGCCAGTTGTAATCTCTCAGAGAAAGAGTTGGACATAGCAGGTTTGAGTATGGACACATGAAAAACTGAGTGAATAGAGCACATGAACTCTAAAAGATGGAGAGTGAATAATAGGGTACTAGGCTGGATAATAATTTCATAGAGTCTGAGATATTTTTTGGAGAGTTTCTTTGAAGGCCAAGTAGTTCGGAAGAACTGAGTCTTGACAAAGATTTTGTCACCTACTTTAAAATCAGGAACAGGGAAATATCATGCATCAGCAGATTTCTAGTAATGCTGTTGGGCTGTGGAGATTTCAGTTTTGAAGATACTCTGTAATTTATCAAGATCTATAGCAAAGTTGTGGACTCAGAAGGAAGCAATATTATATTTGGGGTAAATAGTGATGTTTGGATAATATCTTTTATTGGCAAAGAATGGAGAAACACTAGTTGTAGCATTCAGAGCATTATTGTAGGCAAACTCTATAAGAGATAGGAGTTTGAACCAGTTGTCTTACTGGTAGTTATAATATACATGGAGATATTGCTTGAGAGTCTGATTTGTGTGTTCAGTTTGTCCATTACCTTCAGGACAGTAGCCTAAAGTGAAGTAAAGTTGTATGTTGAGAGTAGTACCTAAGAAATAGAAGAAATTTGATACAAACTCTGAGTCTCTGTTGGAGGTGACATAGAAAGGAATGTTGTATTTGGAGAACACATGAAGAATAAACAGACATGTTAAGTCCATGGATGTAATAGTGTTGTGAGTAGGAATAAAGATTGCTTGCTTGGTGATCCAGTTAACTATGACTAAGATAGTATCAAACCTCAAGGATGACAGAAGTTTCTTGATGAAGTCCATAGAAATGGAACTCTATGGTCATTTGGGGATAGAAAGTTGTTTAAGAGAGCTATAAGACTTGTGACATTATAGCTTGGATCACATACAAGTAACACAGGACTTACAGAATTGTTGTATATCAGCACAAAGGCTGGGCCAGAAATATCCATGGCGAATTAATTCCAGTGTTTTGTTTTGACCATAATGTCTGGCAAGGATATAGTCATGATTATACTGGAGAATATATGTGTAAAGATTACTAGTAGATAGTATATAGATTCTGTTGTCAAGGAGAAGAAGACTATTTGGATCCATAGACCACTAGCCATCTACAGAGATGTGTTTTGTTGCAATTGAGTCACTGGAGAGAGCCAAAAGAATATCTTGATATAGGGTGTCCAGATCCACGACTATAATTATATAAAGAAAAGGAAAAAGAAGAACAGTAGCTTGTATGAAGGCCATAAGTTGTTCTTGAGTGAAGATAGGTTTGAAGTTGTGAGGGTTGACTGTGGTATAGCCAGTATTTTCCTCTTTAGAATAGACATCTTACTATCTAGTAAGAGTGTCCAGTTTGGTACCAAGATAACTAGAATAGAATCTAATGATAAGGTTGAACTGGAAAAGGTACTCAGACCATTGTCCTTGACTTTCTTAGGCTCTGGCCAGTCTTGAATAATCTTTACTTTATCATTGGACATGGTAAGACCAGAAGGGAAAAGGATGTATCCCAGATATTCTACTGACTTGGAGTAAAATTTGCATTTCTCTACTTTAGCATAAAGACCAGCCTTGTAGAGATGCTTGAGCACTTCTTTTATATGCCAGTGATATTCAGACATGTTATTTGAGTAGATAAGTATATTATATAGATAGATCACGACACAGACATCCAAAATACTGGAGAAAATATCATTCATGAATCACTGAAAGGCCATAGAAGCATTAGTAAGACCAAAGAGTATTACAGACCACTTGAATAATCTGTAATATGTTCTAAAAGCAGTCTTCTATTCATTGCCATCAGTGATGTGAACCAAGTAGTAAGTATGACAAAGATCTATCTTTGAATAAATCTGAGCTTTGCAAGGTGAGTCCAGTAGATTAGAAATGAGTGGGAGTAGATAATGATCTTTCTTGGAGATGTGGTTAAGACCACAGAAGTTAATACAGAGGCATAGTAAACCATCTTTCTTCTTAACAAATAAGACTAGTGCATTATATAGAGATGAGATTGGTCAGATGAAATCTATACTGAGGTTTTCCTCAATGAATTTCTTGAGAGCCTCTTGTTTAGATGCTAAAAGAGAATATATGGGGCCAACTGGAGGTTGAGTATCTTTTTCTAGATTGATTTTGAGGTTATAAGGATGATGAGGAGTGAAGACTTCAGCTTTAGTTTTGCTGAAAATGTCAGTGAATTCATGATACTTGGAAGGGACATTAGAAAGATCAGGGGCTTCTGTAAGTTTTGTAGAGTTAGCCTGAATATCTGAAGAATGAAGACAGGGTCCGAAATTACTAGAGCCCAGGAGTTTTGATGTGTATAAGAATGCTGCAGTACCAATGATAGCAATGTTAAGTTACTCAGAGTTAGACATGAAGATCTTGAATGTAGATATAGAAACCATAGGGTCTGATGATTGTAGAGGGATGTTTAGAAAAGACAGAGATGCCAATGGTGTGTTGGCTGTGATGTGAGAAGGAGCAAGATTTTTTCACAAAGATAGATAAAAGCTTATCAACTCATTTACCCAGTCAATTAGTGGATTGTGTCAGGTGAGCCAGTTGTATCCAAGAACCAAAGAGCAGGAAGAATCAAGTGAAGTAACATAGAAGTTTAGATTCATATAATCACTAGTAAAAAAAATTATGGGCAAGTTAGCAATTTTGGAGATGGTACTGTTTGATGAACCATCAAACAAGTAAAGAGCAATAGGAGGAGTTGTGGATATCTTCAAGTGGTGAGTATCTACAAATTTAGAGTTTACAAAGCAATAAGTAGACCTAGAGTTGATGAGAGCTTGAAATGGGATTTTATTAAGGTGATCCTAATCAAGGATCAAGAGAGAAGTAAGAGAAACAAAAAGTGAATAAGAATCAGAAAGAGTAGATACATTGAGTCAGATGGGACTTGTTGCTGCATAGAGAAGTTCAATGTGGTTTTCAGTCTGTGTAGAGTCCTGGAGGTCACTTTCTATTTTTCCAAGGGTTTTTTGGAAGCAGCTGCTGAAGCACTACAGCCTTTTGGAGTAACCATGGTCTGTTTCTTGGGACAGGAGTCCAGCTTGTGATCTCCTGCACTATAATAAAGGCACAGATTATTTTTGAGATAATTTTTGTGCTTGTCACTGGTCAACTTGCTGTTGCTGGCTAGCTTGGAAGAAAGATCCACCTGTGGAGTATTGGGTTGTTTCTTAGGAGTAGGGGACAGAGATAATTTCAAGGAGGTCTTGGCAAATGAGGCTACTAGAGATAAGTTTGTTTTATTTTAGGAGGCTATAGCAGAACCAGAGGTGAAAGCTTTTTCTTGCTTCTGAGAGTGAGACTCAAGGGTCTCTTTTTTGGTCTGTCTTATATGGTGGTATTTATGGTCATAATTCCAGTAGTAGTAATTAATAGTCATCGCCAAAGCATACATTTCCTAAAACAAGGTGGGTTTTCCTTATTTCTAGATAGAGATAGAATCCTAGATCTGATTTGGGAGCCCCTAGTAATAGTGATGGCAGAGTACACTATTCCCCCAACCTAGTTGAGAGGTATAATACATGAAGTTCATATTGTAAGTAGAAATCTTGTTACTGGGCTTTATGTGGAGATTGTCCAGCATGTTGGTTACTTCACTGATGGTGTCTGAGAGACTAAAATGTTGATGAGATACATCAACAAACAGGTTCCAGTCAGAGAGCTAGTCTTGCAAGATGCTCTAGTCCTTCTAGTTGAGGCCTACCTTAAACCAGTTCTAGGCTACTCCAGTAAGATAGGCCATTGTAAAATTTATTTTCACAATGTCTATATCAAATTGCACTAGATTAGCATGGAAATATAGGCAACATTAGAACAAGAAATTATTGAGCTTGTCAGGCTCAGTGCTGCTGAAGATATTGGGGATATGGGCTTTAGTTCCCTATGTATTAGTATTAGGTCTCTGAGTCTAATTAGCATTAAGAGTGTTAGCAAGTCGACCAAGTACTTTGGTCAACTGTTCATTAGTATTATTGCTCTAACAGAGTTTTAACTATGAGTGAGTAGAAGAAGTAAGTCTATTAGCTATAATAGTATTAGTAGCAGGAGCATCCTCTCAATTAGTATTGTTGTCTGTAGGGATAATACTTGGGCCAGGAATAGGTAAAACTGTTTGGCCAGGATGGACAGTACTTGATGGAGACCTCAAAGAGGAGTGGCCTCTTTGGTAAATTCATCTTGATTGTCATAGAGTATTTAGCAGATAAGCCAAATAGTCACTGAAATGAGAAATAGTGTTGAAGGGTGTCCCAAGTGGTAGGACTGGAGTTAAAGTTGAGGAATTATGGCAAGAGAAAGCTATTTTAGACTTGAAGTGCAAAATGTAAAGTTAATTTGCAAATGGAACTGCAACAGGGGATTTAGTAGATAAAACTGCTCAGAAGTAATAGTAGATTTGGTAGTCTGATAATACTGTCAGGTGCAGTTCATACTGGGGTGAAAGTCCACAAGATGGACTTGGAGATATGCAGACTTGTTGAATGACCTTGGCTTTAGCTTATATACTGCACTACCTATCTACCGTATGGTCACAACTTCAGATGATAGGAAGAAGTTTGAGATGGGAGTGAGTGCTAATTTGGTATGTCACCATTGAACATCAGGGATCAAGTTCAATAAGAGTTTATCTTCATCAATTATCAGACTAGTGAATTACAGTATAACTACTAGTCTTATATATGAGTTTCTACTATAAGAGATACTTAAAGTTTCAGTAGTATAGCCCCTATTACACTGAGTAGAGGTTTCAGTGTTAAAACACTAACAGGAGTAACTCTGTCATGGAAGACCAAGTCAAATAAAAGTATCTCCACCATGGAAAACAGAATACCTGGATAGTTACAATACTATTGTAAGATGTGTTGCGAGAAAGGTGGCCACTATGGAAGGCAGGGTTGTATAATTGGGAGATGATATCACTGTGGAGATATAATTTCTGGATGGGTAGACTTGTATATAACACTACCAAAGCAAATTCTATTCTATCTTTTGTCTACCTTCTTGATAGTTTATTTGCTTATACTCCTATTACTTAATAGTTAATTTCTTAAGTAAGAGGAAGTGTTGCAAAGCATTTAGCTTAGTAAGAATTTGTACTGCAATCAATAGTTTAACTAATTAGGTAGTTGATGTAAAAATTTTTATATAACTTAACTTATACTATTATCTTGTCTTCTATTATTGCTTATACTCTTAAGCTCACTATTGTAGAACTTACTACTGGTAAGTGGTCATCAGTTGCTCACACTGTACCATACTGCTATACATTTTATTTATCCAACATTTGATTTTTTAGTCATTTACAGTTGTTTATAGGTTAGCTATTATCATACTCTTTTCAATACAGTCATTTACAGATGTACACAGTTGACTAGGTAAGCTCTAAGTTATTAGAGTAATTCCTAAGATTTTTAGTATTCATTACTTGTTCTCTATACTCTAATTATAACATAGTTTGGTCACTAATAAATATTATCTTTCCAAACACTAGTCTGTAAAGGTTTTGTAACATATTACTTATAAAAGACTAGTAGTTACAAGAAAATATACAAAGAAGATAACAATCTAGAATTATTCCAAATATATTATATAATAATTATAAAGAAAGTGGTTGTCTATATTAGAAAAAACAGAATACACAGCAGTATAGTGCAGTACAGACAACTAGCAACTACTTATCTATAGTATATACTTTAATGGAGAGCTAAGAAAGAGTTAGCAACAATGAAAAATAAGTAATATTGGTAGAAACTCAGTCTATGCAAAATTTTTTATATCAACTACCTAATTAAGACTACTAATCATAAGCCATATACTTACTAAGTAGAATACTTCACAATACTCCCTCTCATTTAAAACATTAGCTATTAAGTAATAAAAGCAGAAGTAGATAAGCTTAGAGTATTTTTAAGCTAAGAAATAGATGAAAATGACTAAACAAGACTTTATCAAGATTTTTGGTTAGAATATCAATGGAATTATTTTTTTCATCAATGTGATATGGTTTAAGTTGTTTATTCTCAATTAAATCTCTTATATAGTAATAGCATATATCAATATATTTGGATCACTTCTCTTGTATAATATTAGATCTCTAGAAAAGTGAGCTAAGATTATTGCTATAGATATAAGGGATTGGAATATTAAAACTGATCTCATTTAAAAGATTTCTTGTCTAGATAAGCTGATAGTCACAATCAGAAAGAGCCATATATTATTATAATGAGCATGAGGATTAACATTTTTTTTTCTTTTATCTATTTTTCTTGATTTTATATTTCTTTTCTTTTGAATTTCTTTTTCTTATTGATAATGAAGAGGTATGTCACATGATGTGATGTCATAAAAGGCCTGGAACAGACTGGAGTGGTCTAGATGGATAATGTTAAAGAGCATGTTAACTGGATAACTACCTCATAGTATACACATAGTGTACTCATGGACAACACATGAACATTAGGGCAGGAGTAATTACTTGTAGCACAGACCATGTGTAACTTATATAAATAGGATAGCAATTTAGCAGAGACTTCTTGTTGAGTTCTCTTGTAATTTCCACTTAATATCCTACTGAGAGATTTATTGCTTGTATTACTATTGGACTTTGTGTCTAGTAGTTGCCACAACATATATTTAGTTTCAGTTGAAGATAAAACTACTATTTTTTACTGGCAGCTTATCTAAGATATTATTCTGCAAGTCATAAGAGTAAAGTAACCAGTTACAGATTTATATGATTCTGGATCTTATGTATTATAGCAACTATTAGTCAAAACAACCAATAGACTACTAAAGCAAACTTAAAGATAAAGTATTTTGTGGGAATTACAAAAGAACTCAACAATGAGTTCCTAATGTATTTATACACTACATATACTACTAGTACAAGTCTTATCCTAAACTATATATGTTATTCATAAATCTACCATATTATTACTACAAGGTAAACATACTGCAATCATGTCTTTAACATTATTTCTTCTACCATATTTCAAACCTATGATATCACATCATGTGATATATTATATGACTATAATCACATATCTCTTTATTATCTACAAAGAAAAAGAAAATCAAAAGAAAAGAAAAGGAAAATCAAATCAAGAAAAATAAATAATAAAAAAATGAAATAAAAATAAAATATCAGAGTTCAAGCATACCATGACATTGTACCCAGTCTGAATTAGAGTATTATTATGGTAACCACTAATCAAAACAATTAATAGTATACTAAGTAGTCTTATAAAGCAAGAGTTTTGTAGAGATTACAAGAGAACTCAACAAGAAGTTCCCAATATATTTCTATTTTATATATACTACAAGTATATAGTCTATGCTAATAATAAATAGCTCTATTCTAATATTGATATATTAGCCATAAGATAAACATGCTATAAACATATAATTTAATATCATTCTTTTAGCTCTTTCTCCTAAGTTATAGGCCTATGATATAATGTCATGTGACTATGATCACATGCCTCTTTATTATCTAAAAAATAAAAGAAAAAGAAAAGAAAAGAAAAAAAGAAATTAAATCAAAATCAAATATAAGGGTTCAAGCATACTATGATAAGTATACTATAATAGACTTATTGCTAAGTCCATCATAAACTATCCAATACTTGCAAGTATTAAACAAAGATATAGTTCTGCTTAATAATGTTTATTTGAGATATTTACCATCTACTGGGCAAGTTTGACTATAGCAAATCCTATATTAGAATATGAGCCAATCATTAGATATATTAGAGATTTAACTATTTCCCAGTACTTTTGATGAAAATTGGAATCATACTATTTATTATTGAGTTCAAACATATAGCCTAATAATAGTGGAGTACTTGTTAGATTAGTTATATTGAAGCATGTTAGAACCTTGTTCAAGTACTCAGATTTATCTACAAAAATCTTTCAATTCTTGCAGTTATGACTTATGTACATTTCAAGAAACTCTTTGGTTTTTCCAAAGTTATAGTATTTCCATTTTTGTTATAAATTTTTCCTTCAACTCCAATAGGAGCAAGGAATCTTTTAAACCCACAAAGTAAATATCATTGACATAGACAATTGCTATAACAAGCTCTTTAGTCTCTTTATTAATGAAGTAATATATACCAGCATTATATTTATATTGCTTAAATTCTAGAACTAACATTGAGTTTGCCACCAAGATAAGCTAGCTTGCTTAAGGCTATACAATACTTTATGAAGTTGCCAGACTTTCTTTTTTTTGCCAGATAACCTAAAATCTTCATGTTGCTTCATATAGATTTCCTCATCCAGATTATTATAAAGATAGGTAGTTTTTATATCAATACTATAAATATCCTAATCTTCATGATAGCTAGAAATAGATGTGCTGTCTTATAGCAGACAACTGGAGAAAATAACTTATTAAAGTTAATTTCTTCAATCTAAGAAAATCCTTATACAACAAGTTGAGATCTGTAATGACTATTAGACTTGATGTTGAACATCCAGCAATTCTTGAACACTTTTCTTTCTTTAGAGAGGTTCACAACTTCATAGACATTTCTGTCTTTAAGCAATTTCAGCTCCTCAAGATAGAAATTGAGTTACTTTTTTTGAATATCAGCTGGAAATCTAGTGATATCTCTAAGGTTTTTGGGGAGTGAGCAAGACTCTGCTGTATATTGTGCTAAGAGAAAGCAAATTTGCTCTACTCTCCCTTCTTTTGCAAGGGATGCTAAGTAGCTAGTGATAGCTAGCTCAGCTAATTCATTTGCAAAAAGTAGAGTGTCTATTCTACTCCTATTATTATCAACAATGATTGGACATTCATCTTTCCACTGGATATTATATGGGATTCCATTCATCTCAATGATATCATCAAATAAGTTATATAGGTAATCAACTCCATTTATTCTTACTATCTTGTATAGTGGATTATCAGAAAATTGTTGTGTATTCTGATGAGTATTTTCATGTTTATCATAAGCTATGTTAGGGTTAGAAAAACCTTCTTCTTGGCTACTATAAAGGATTCTGTTATGGGATGCTTTGGACATGAACAATTTTTATTTTCTTTTTCTTTTATTTTCTGACTTTATAGGGATTTTGTTTTCTTTTTCTTTTTCTTTTCTTCTGAATGATGAAGAGGCACGTGATAAGGAAGTCACATGACAGGTCACATGATATGATGTCATAGGCCTAAAATATGGTGGAAGGATCTAGAAGATAACGTCAGGGCACCTGGAGTACACATAGTGGTTTTGAGTAAGACATGAGGCAGGAATAAGGATGGAGCATGGACCTAAGGGCAGGGTTATTTATTAGTAGCATGGACCAAGAGACTTTTGTATAAATAGGACACTAATTAAGAAGAAGCTCCTTGTTGAGTTCTCTTATGAACTTCCCACTTGATATTTACCTTAAAGAGATTTACTGCTTGTGTGATCATTTGTCTTTGTGATAAGTGGTTGCCATAACAGATTCCACAAGGTATTAGTAGGATATTCTTATTCTCTATAAATATTTTCTTTTTTAAAGAGTATCTAAGTTTGATACTTAAATCTTCTCAATTTAGAACCTTCTTGTAGTGTTTACAAAGCAAATTGCAAAGGTTGTTGAGGGCTAAGTAGCTATATCTCAACATTAGAGTTAACATCATCATATTCTTCAATCTCTACTATAGGCTTTTTAGACTCTGGAGTAGATAAGAGAGGTAAAGACTTATAAAAAAGAAAAGGTAAAGAAGAACAAGTAAAAAGATTGTTTTGAATAGGAGGAATAGGTGTGTGAAATAGATATTAGAGCAGGTCCATCTTTTCTAGAAGAGTTAGGCACTGATGACTTTGTCTCTGGACTTATTTTATCCAATAATCTATTGTATAATTTGTGCTCTTTTGTATAGAAGTCAGTATATTTAGGAAACAGTTCCTTATCAAAGATGGCATATGTAGAGCAGAAAGTAATATTTCCTTGTATATGGTATATAAAGTAATAACTATTATCTATATAAGCTTTATAGCCAAAGACATAAAAATGCAATATTTTAGGTTTATTACTCAAGAAAATCTCCTGAGATATTTTCCACTTGAGATACCTAACAAATGTGTAATTATATATATGAGCTATAGCTACAATTGCAAATTCCTATCAGAAATCTGGTAGGCATACTTCAAGTTACATTGACTGTGTCTTTTCAAGTAAGGTACAGTTCAATTATTCAGTACAACCATTCTGTTGGTATACATGTAGAATACTAGTCTTATAGATAATCCCTTATTGTTAAGATCGTTGATAGTGGACTTCATTTTTATTTTCTCTTTTCACTTTATTTTATTTTATTTTTTCTTTGTCTTTTTCTTTATTCTATTTTTAGAACAACTCAGATTAGGGTTTATCTGTCACACTGTCACATCAGTCACAAGTTGATGGTGTAGTCACAAGACTGATCATGAGACTTGAGAGAATGGAGTAGAAGGTTCTAGAATAAAGTAATGTTATACAACATGAGCAACACATGTTGGCCTTATGTCATACACATGGTCATTTAGGGTAGGGTACACAGTAGTGAGCATGGACCATGAGTAGTAGTATATAAGGTAGACTACTTTGTACTAAGAACTCTATTGAGTTCTCTTGTGTTAACTCAATACAAGAGTTGTTTCATTGCTTAACTCTTTGAGCTTTGATTCATAACACTTATTCTCTTAGAAAAAAACTGTAATTCTAACATTACATATTCTCTCCCATTGTCAGTGTGTAATAGTGGTGCTTTGAAGTTTGCAGTCTCTACTTAACTATAATTACCCAGAGTTATATCAACAAAATCAGACTCAAATAAAGTAAAGTGAGTAGAGGCACTAGAATCCAAGAACCATTCATCCTTATAAAAGCTGCTATAAGATGCTTTTTTACCCTTACATAAACATAGTACCTTTTCACATTTAGAGAGATTCACAGTAATAAGCAAGTTAAATAGAACAAATTTATTTTGACTTGAATCTATGTATGTATAATTAATTTCCTTTAAGACTACAAAGTTCTTTATTACAGCTATTGTATTAGCATATAAGATTACACTGATATTTAAGAACAGTTTGCACAAATTTGGTAGACTGAGTCAGAAAGTTTAATAAATCATCAATCTATAAGGAAAGAGAGATATTACAGTTATTCTTACAGAGTCTCATATAAGGGGAATCAGGCTCAACAATTTGAGAAGCAGAGTTCTGATCACTGGGAATTTGAAATATAACTGTTTTCTAGCAGTCAGCAAAGACTAACATTGGACCAGGTATTTCTATAAAAGTTTATAAATAAGTTCAAAAAGCCTCAGTATTAGGCTGGTCATGTATTGACAAGTTATCTGGCAAAGTAAAATTAAGAACAGCCAGTACTTGAGGGCCTAGGAAGTTGCTCCTGATTACCTCATCCACATCAGTGGTTTGAGGAAGTGCCAAAGCATTCAGTATATCTTCAGCAGTGAAAACAGCCTTAGAGTAAGTGATAAGAGCAAGAGTTGATTTAATACAGATCTCTTAGAAGAGGTAGTCAGTAGAACCAGTTAGCTTGGGAAGAGTAGCAACAAAGTTGGCCATTGTTGTAATGAATATAATCAACATAAATTAGAAAGCAAATGCAGCCAGCTAAAGCATAAATGTTCAACCAGTAATAAGCCATTAGCATATGTAAGATGCAATAAAATCCTATAGGCATGAAGTGATTTAGAATTAGCTCAATCCATAACAGGCTTAGAAGTAACAAGATGTTAGCTTACTAGTAGAGTTGGTTAAGTCTTTCTCATTGATAGAAAGCAGTTTAAAAAAGTACTAACTAGAGATCAATGCAACTGGGGCCTATAACCTGTTGAAAGAAACAGAATGTACAGTAACATAGTATAGTGTGGACAACTGGCAACTATTTACCTGTGGTGTAAAAAGTAAGTAACAATAGAAGATGAGTAGTATTGATAGGAGTTTAACTGTTATGACTACCTTTTCATGGTTCATAAGTGGCTTTATCATATTTTGTAGAGTCAAGGGTATGATACATCAATCAGCTGCACTATAAGTAGTATCAGTCAGCATCTTATGTAGTAAGTACTGTTTTCTTAAGAATTCCTCATTTTATTCTCATGTATGGTATTATCATAGACATTTGGTTTTTTCATAGTCTATAGGTATATATAGTATAGATACAGTTCTGTATTCTTACACTTTACCAATTAATCATATCCTTTATTCTTACTTAAGTCTTTGTGTCACAAACTTCATTCAGCTTGTATCTCCACAACCAGT
>Ga0157364_1003556_pt1 | contig 15150 bp, 4 predicted proteins | sample AttsexASBM2_FD_111476 | JGI IMG/M metagenome (GOLD analysis project Ga0157364, IMG submission 111476) | Fungus gardens microbial communities from leaf cutter ant in Ribeirão Preto, State of São Paulo, Brazil - Atta sexdens ASBM2 | ecosystem: Host-associated > Fungi > Mycelium > Unclassified ... | reverse complement strand
GATGTTACTTAATGAATTAAATGGAGTTTGTTCAAAGTTCTTTAGAGGTGATCTCTAATTCTTCTTGATTATTACTTTGTAAACGGTGAAAATACGCGACGTTTCCTTGCGTGACTGCATGCATTTAACAGTTAGTTTCGCAATGACAATTGAATTGTCTCGCGAAAACCTCGGGCGATAAATTTATCGGATGCATTCAGCATTGACGCGAATAAGAGTACACCGAAGGGAAGAGATACTCTATCGCGACGTGTCCTGCCGACGATTTTGCATTCGCCAGGATGCATTTGTGAAATTTTCAAAACGCAAGCGGCAACTGGCTACTTGTTGCATAATGCATCGATTTCCCTGACCTGGCCGGGCGGCACCGTTGCGGCGTCTTTTTCACAACTCGTGATGCACCAACACGAATATTCTTAAATTTGATGTGATAGCGATGCTTTACTTCGGGCGTGAGTATCGATTCTGATCTTCCGCCGAAATCGAGCATCTAAGCTAACACCGATTCGTGTGACACGCGAGGGATTAAATTTCCGGAAATTTCCGCAAAATTGGTGGAATGTCTCGCAAATGTCTCGCAATTATTACAAGAGACACCTCAAATTCTTTGCCTCAGTTGTAGGCAACGTCTTTGCTCGCTGTGGATGTCATTAGATTTTGTTTTTTGAATGAAGGCAAACGACAGTTTCACTCGTGCAAATAATACTGTGAGAAAAGTGTTTGATATGATATAATATATAATAATATTTGATATGATAATATAATATAGTTGATTATAATATAATACGATATAATATAATGTAATTGCATGGTAAAATAATTACGGTTAAGAGCTCTATTTTTTATAGTTATTACTGTTATAATATTGTCAACAACAATTATATTTATAGCTCTGTACACAAAAAAAGTATATAATAGAGTTCCTAATTATATACAATATTTATTTTATTCTGCTATTATAATATAAATGTATGGTAAAATAATTATAGTTAAGAGCTCTATTTTTATAGTTATTACTGCTAGTAATAATAATTATATTTATGGTTCTATATACAAAAAAAGATATAAAATGAAGGTATATTTATTTTATTATGTCATAATCACAATTGTCACAAATATCACTCTACAAATAGATACTTTTTTTCTCAATGCGTTTTTTCTCAACACGACATCCAGATATTTTTCTGCAGTGATATAGTGAACCCACGAGTATAAACGACGTGTTTATCGATGGGCTCGCGGCATCGTTTCTTTCATTCAGAAAGCCTGAACCCGCGGCCTTGCGGCAGTAACTATGCTCCGAATGATCGATAAAATAACAGCCGCCGTGTGTTAAATCCGGAACGCGACTTATGCCGTACACTGCCTCATATGTGGAATTAATTTCCACAAAAGGAAAAGGATTGTACGGATTATTTTTTTATCAGAGCCAAGATAATATCCGACTGGCGCTACAAAAAATTAATCAGACGGTGTTATATGTTTCGAGATAAATCATGAGCGCTTCGTTCATGATCGTATAAATTCTATCTGTTCTAGACGAGAAAAATTAACACCATCATTCTTTCTAACGCCGCTATCCCGAGATCTTTCTTGTTCTTTCTTTTTCTGTTATTTGTAGTACTGTCACGTAAGATTAGAAACTTAATTAATGTTTTCAGAAATCGTCTGGTATCACCGGTTTCTTACCTGAAGTAGCTTGAGAACTTCCAACGCTTTTATTTGCTTTATTTCGTTGCCCGTTAAATATTTGATAAATTAATTTGTCTGTATTAGAGACCCTCCAATAAGAGTCTGGACATGAAGTGCAGTTTTGTATGTAGGATAATAGTTTTAACAAATATCTACAAAAGAGAAGAACATACATTTTCTATATTTTTTCCAAACTTTTCTATCTTTTTTTATCTCTCTCTCTCTCTCTCTCTCTCTCTCTCTCTCTCTCTCTTTAGAATTGTTAAAACATAGTGGATTAATCAAAAATGGGTTTCTCATATCCAGACTCTTATTAGAGGGTCTCTAATTTACATACACTTTGATTTGATGAGACAAGAGATGATACAGATGACACAATAATGCAACACTAAATCATTACATCTTTGTTGTTTGCCGATGTTAAACAAAAATGATATGATCACTGTGTCGCACTGTGTCGTTTGCTAGAAAGCACCGTATATTTCGCTCTGTGTCTCCTCTATCTCATACCTTGATTTCGCTGAATGATTATATGTTATCTTGATTGTGCGTAGGTATATGATCTAATCCTGTACGTATATAATAGACTCAGAAAGCAGAAATTCTCTCTATTCTAATTAAAATATATATACGCCCGTAGCAATTAGCTGACTGCTAGGCTATTGACTTAATTAGCATTTCCTCTTTGTTATTCTGTCTGCGAGGGATATTTTTAATATCTAGATCTCGTGGGACAAGGGTGGAACTTCTTTTCATTGCGTGAATCAAACATCAACCTTTTGCTTTTTTTTTCATTCTCTACATTCCAATTTTGTTGATTTATTTTTACGAAGGATGGGAGCGGCCGATATGATATGTTCTACGAATTTACGCTGATGTTACGATTGTGATCTCTGTATATTATTTCTTCCTCGTGACAAATTTAGGTAGAAAATTGAAGGATTCAATCAAAGGGAAATAAACGCGAGCGAATTAACTTTTCCTGGAAAGCAAAGCATATATAAAAATCTGAATAAAAATACTTTTATTATTAATTAAAAATACTTTTATTATACTTTCTTTAGTTATTTCATTTATCTATATAATGATGAACTAATTTTATTATTGATTCTTACATTTTTTAATGGAGAATAACGTTGAGTTCCTTGATTAACGCAGTTTAAAATGAACTATCTTCAATTATTTTCTCGATCGAACGTATGTCGCGAGTAACAAGTGACATCCGGCACTGTCTTACTGGTGCTTTAAATTCGATTTCCTGCGGATGAACTATTCAATATTTACAGAATTAAATCCGGTTTTATTCACGACAACGTGGCATATCGCTCAGCAACCTGTCTCACGTATTCGACTCTGGATAATCCCAATTTGTTTAAGTTGGCAATTGAAATGTTTTGCGAGTGTCAACTTCAGAAGTACGCTTTACTACAGGGCTCTCGATAAATGTGATTAAAATTAACTTAACCCAATACACCATTAAAAGGGAGAATATAAGTCTAAAAAAGTCAATTTCTCGCGAAAAGCCTGTGAAGGTTAGAATCACGAGCACGCGATTTCGAAATAAATTAACAGATATAAGTAAGTGAAATTCGTAGTGTTCTGATTGTATTATACATATAATTACTTTATTATTTTCATATACGATCAAATAACTGAATAGCTTCTGACTGCATTAATCAGAAAATGTTCAACGCATTGCTTTTCCATCGAAACTTAACGTAATAAATTTTGCAAATAAATTTTGAAGAAAATTAATATAATCTTGATATAAGTATAAAGCATATTTCACTCCTATAAATTAAAGTAAAGACTTTATATCTCAAAAATAAATTAAAAGAGTTTAGTTTTAAAAAATAATATTTATCAGAAATTGACAGAACTTAATTGCTTCTGATAATCAATCGATGTTCATTTAATAACTTTGGGCTCGGTTTTATCAATGTAAAATTAACTTTAATCTTAAAACTAGTTCAATTTACTCTTTATCTTCTACTTCTAAGAATTAGAGAAAAAAATAAAGAGTAAGTTAAATCAAGATTAAAATTAATTTTACATTGAGATGCAATCTTTTAATCTCACGTAAATGATATCGTTCATTCTTCAATTTATGTATATCACATAGAACGCAGTTCTTCCAAGAATAACACAGCTGCTATCGTCGAGTCAGACGTATCCTGCTCAAGGAACACACTATGTCAAGAGAAAGTCAAAACTCTATTTTGACGTCATGAAAGTCAAAACAATGATTTTTTTGTTGTATACTCGGACTATTTATTGATCTTAAGAATCAAAATAAAGCCATTTTGACTTTTTGTGTATTCTTTGGGTGACGTCAACAATTGCTTTTCATTAGCAGAGATGTAAACGATCAAAGATATAAACCAACGAGACAGGAAGACGATTGTGCGAGCTTTGTGTGGTTTTACGGGGTGCGGCCGACGCGGCGCCGCCGATACTTGACCCAAATGTACGATAAAAGCCTCCTCCCTGACGAAACGCTAACGTGGAATGTTGAAAAGTCACCCGTCGGCGTGCACGCACGAATTTCGCCCGTGACGAACGACGTAACGCAAGTTGGTATCACGCGAGCCTCGAAGCCGTTGGATTTAGATTCGCGCGGACCGGCTCGGGAATAACGCGCGGTGGTAGTAAAGACGTGTTGCACGACGGCTGCGGTGGTGGCTTACATAACATACAATCGTCGACGGCGCAAGTTTCGTAAGTGTTTCGGCTATCGTTTGTCATCGCGTGCATAAACCTACTTTAATTGAGTTCCAAACAAAATCTGTGCTCCCCACCTCATGTGCTCATCTTCACCTTTCCCATCCTCCTCTGGCACCGCTTCCGAGAAGCGAATTGTGTATGCAGTCTTTGCTGTGAAAAGAGAATTCGTTTGAACGGAAGTCGATTTTGCTTGGACGATCACACATTTTACTGTATATAGATCTGAAACTTTTGTTGGATCTTGAAAATAATTTTCTTGGAAATTCAAACTGATTGTAAAAATTTTTCGCAGTATTGCTCACAATTTTTTAATTTCCAACATAATTATTTTGATGGTCCAACAATATTATTTTCAGATCTGCATTCAGAATTTCTGATCTTTCGGCCAGATTTCTTTCGTAATTATCTGCATGCATGTATATAAAAAAATTGAATAAATTATTGTGATGCAAGATATTACCTCTTCGGCGTCACTCTATACTTTTGTATATAGGAATTTACGAGAGAACCATATTACATTGTAAAATATATCACGTCAAAAATTAACATATTATAACCAAATTTTTTAAATTGAAACATCAGATATTAAAGAATATAATAGTAATAAGCAAACGTCTTCCACATTGCATATGGCAAATGTATGTATCTTTGTTAATAAAAATGTTGTAGCATATAAAGAAACTCAAATGTACCATAATGAAAGTGACACTTAAGGTTTATGTTGTAGGTTGTTCTTTTGTAATAATAAAAATTACTGCTAGATTGTGGTCGTAAATTCGTGGCGGATCGTCCATATCCGAGTAACGATATACTTGTCCTGAAGGAGTGACTCTTTACTCTGGACTAATTTCGCTCTACCAGTCCCTCTGATAATGGCAAAGGTCGTACGGCCTCATTTTAAGGAAGGGTGTGGCGTTACGTGCTGGTTATCGATGGATTCGCGTCATTATCATTCGCAAACATATACACGTGACTCTCGTAATCAATGCTCGTACGCGTAAAATTGACAGCCGCGCCTTCGTGTCATCATCCTGTTTGAGAGATTCCGTTCGATTCTATATTGTCGAAGAATTCGCTTATAAATAAAATATTTGAATTCCGGATTATCAGTAGTTGGAGCTACGTACTGTATATGAAAGAAAAATATTTTATTGAAAAAAAATATTATACACAAAATATACACTGAAAAAAAAATTAAAAAAATTAAAAAAAATTTTTTTTTGAATAGTTCTAAGTGAAAGTTTATTAAATGTAAACATATGTTTATTTGATATAAGAACCACTTTATTTAATTTAATTTAACTATCATTTCTTTATTTTAAGTAATATTTAAGTAAATATTTATTTATTGGAAATAAATGTTTAGTTAATGTACCATTCAAAGAAATATGTATTAAGCTTTAGTAAATTTTTTCACTGTGAATATTTTTAATTAATTGCATAATAAAATAATTATTAACAGTTAGGAGTTGATCCAGTTTTATGTTATTACTGTTATAACATTAATAATTATAAGTAGGAATTTTTAAACTAAAAAGTTTTTCTATTGTTTTGATTGATAATTAGTTGATAGATAATAAATTAAGGATTTTTTTTATTCTTTAAAGTGTTAATAATTTTTAACTTAATAATTTTATAAATTGACAACTTCTATTTTTTAATTTCTAAATTTGACATAATTTATAGAAATTAGGATTTTTGTGAGACTAAAATGTCAAACTCAATTTTTTTTTTAATAGAGAATGTTGAATTATCAAGATTAGATGAATTTTTTCAAATGACGACATGAGAGGAATAGATTGTGATTGCTGCGGTTCATCTCCATTAACACACGAAACTACATAAAAATGAACTGATTCTTATAGAATTTATACTATTTGTAATTTGTGACGTAAAGTAATGTATGACACGTGACAGATTTATAACAAACATTTTTTTTTGTTACTTCGATACTGATGACCTAATCTAAATGTTTATCGTTGTTTACATATGATTATTTAAATAGACAATTGCACTTAAAGCTTCATAATTATTTTATTACGCAATTATCCTATTACAAATATACCGAGAAAAATTTCTGATTGAAAATGAATGAAGATTCTGATCGTTATACCAATTAGAATTCTGATTATCTCAACTAGAATTATACTAGATTCAACCAGAAAATTCTGATTTGTTCATTTTCAATTAGAATTAATAACTCTTTTTTCCTCCAAACACTTTTTTTCTCATATACAATGCGGTTTACAAATTATAAAAGCATAAACAAAAACGTTCAACAATATGCGACGGGGATATCCCTCGTTGAATCGTTGCTTTATGTTGAAAGAAAAAAAAATCGTGTGGCAGCCTGATTATTACGTTTATCGTGTCACGCTATAATTACATCGACATTTATATTAACGTCGTACCGGAAGCGCGGGAGTGGTAATTTGTGATCGTGCTTGCCAGATAGCTCGCGATGAAGATAATTACGTTGTCGCGCTATTTTGCGCATCGATAAAGACGATACATGAAAAGTCACCACTCCAGGGAATCGACATTTCCGATCACGACATTCGTCGCGGAGCGTGACGCTCTTTTCGAAAGGGAAAGGACAATGATTTTAATGATAACTTGCTCCTCAGGAAAGGTCATTTCTTTATAATACATCTGAGAATGGGTTGAAATGACGCACGGATCGTGCTTCACTACTTCATTATCAACTCGATAAAATTCAATTATTCAATGTCTCTTTATTGCTGACGATCCTGGCAATCTATGATGGCCTTGCCACGGAGAAGCATCGTCGATAATATCGACCATTTTGCACTCCATCATCGCGCTTTTCCTCACCGCATCGTGTTTGCGTTATTGATGAAGTCGCGTCTCTCTGGGAATTGTCCGTGGGTCCTTGGGAAGCAGCACGTGTATCTAATTTTCCCTCTGTGCTATTGTTACGATTATTATATTTTAATAATGCATAAATAAACGCGCAGCAAAAATTGTAAGTAGACGTAGATAATAATTTTCTACTTTAGAATTATGTTATTTGAAAGAATCATTTAAAGTTTAATGAGATAATAAAGAGAGTATATCGAGAATATATTTAAGTATGATATACATAAAGATGGTATGTAAGATTTATTTATGAGATGTAATAGCTTGAGCGTTTATTTTATGTGTTAAAAAATTGTGAATAACGAAGCGCGTGACAAGAATAAATAATAATTTTTGATTTCAGAATTATGCAATTTGCAAAAATTTGTTATTTGAGATTTAATAAATGAGATAATAAATTGAGACTATATTAGTGATATGTATGACGCAATAGTATGTAATTTATTTACGAGATAATATCTTAAGTGTTTGTCTAATTTATTAAAGAATTATGAATAGGAAGGATACAAAAGATTAATAAAATTGTACGCTTCAGCAATCAAATTACAAACTTATCACATTGCGATAAGTTAAGGTTCACATCGCGATCGATGCTTCTATCAGGGTGTTACTAAAGTCGCGTTCAATCGTGTAATAGAAATAATTAAGAACTCCATGGTCTGATTCCGGAAATCGACGACTTGGAAATTAATCTTCTTTGAAATTCGTTATAAATGTTGAACGTTCTGTTTTGTTCTACAGAATATTTCAAGATTTCTCGCATTTCTTCCTTTAAGCGAATAAAAACATGTATTCTTTCCTTTGAAAAACTCAATAATACAAGCAGAGAATTAAATTTCAAAATTAAATTTTTTTTAGGTGATAATAAAAAATTGAAAACTTTTCTTAGATTGCAATTAAAGTAATTAAATAACACGAATAAAAATAGAAAATTTATTATTTTAACTCTTGTGTTTGAAGAAGATATGTCGGTTTTTTATTTCAAAAGTGACAATTAATAAAAAATATTAACTTTTTAGTTATTATTATGAGTTAAGTAAAGATTATCTATCAATCAATCAATCATCAAGAGTAACTAATTTACAATCTGTTCGTCACTTGTGACATTCAGAGAGATTATAACACCTGTCAAGAGTGACACATTTTGAATTGTGTGTAAATAAAAAGGAAAATTACAAAGAACATTTAGAATGGCGAAGTTTGAAGAAGAAATTATTTTATTTTAAATGTAAATGTTATACTGATTAAATAAATATAAACTAAATAAATATTTCGAGTTATATCACTTTTGATGAATTATTCTGAATTTGTCATAAATTTTTGTATTAAAATCATCATAATTCAAAGGTTATGAAACAAAAATGATAAAAATGACGTTTGTTTCTAAGAGTATATTCTCTTTACCGATATTATTTGATCAGATAATAATTTTCTATTAAGTTTAAAAAATAGTTTTCTTGTTTTGAAAAATTTAATTTTTTTAATTGTGTTACTTTTGATGCAAGGGAACGATATCTTTTTTGTGGCACAGAGTAATTAATTTTATTTTTTTTTTAAATTATACATTATAAGAGATGGTGTTTTTCTTCTTTCACCTAGTTGCTACAAGATGCGATCAGTGAAGGATGACCTTCTTAATCGAAGGCCTGCCTTGTCGAAGACGACTGCGGGAATCGTCGTGACAGTCTTGATAAAACCACACGAACGGACGGCCAGGCAAGCGCCATAGAAATCTTGATCTTATCCGGTCGAAACTTCGTGTGTTGCCTTATCGATCGTTTTACTCACTCCTATTGGCCATGCCTCGCGTATCACGTTCGATTTTTACAGTGACTTCTAGACGTTCCTCGGGGAAAAAACTGCTCCTAGCTACGTTGTTACTTCGATATTACTTGCATGATAAACGTTCACCGTTTACAACGTAATTATTAATTTAAATAATGACAACTTTTTTATACTTGGAAATTCGCGATAAACTTTGATGCGATGGTTTGTGAGTGCAGTTTTACTTGCAGCGTCGACAAGTGCATGCCAATAGTGACTTGTTTTTTTAATTAAGTGATAACAAATGTGCATTTTTTCAAATTGCGATAGAAGCGCGTATTTCTCTTATTTAGCTACTATACTAATTCTTCGCGCGCAAAAAAAATTTTTTTATTGAATATTTATCACAATTATACGCGTTATTGACGCTTGGATTTAAATGAACTTTAATAGACTTTAATGGACTTTAATAGATTATAGTTGACTTCTTTCCGAGAGTTGCTACTGCAGATAAAACTGAAGTCCAAAGAAGAGTGCAATCAACATTTTTCTTCTTCCAACTATTGTTCTTCAAAAGAATTTTGAAAATATTATTGATTTTACGACGCATAGAAAAAGTGTTCAAGTGATAAATATCAATGTTTACAAAGTTTTCGACAACAACTTTATATGCTTTTTCAAAAGAATAAAGAAAGAGCTTTTATAAGATTTTAGCATTCGATTTTAGCAATCTTTTTGCTGATGTAGAAAGGTCTGACTTTCATGTTTTTATTATTGGAAACAATAATCTTCATTAATTCACGTATATTGTATTGATACGTTTATTCGAACAAAAATCTTCCATAGATAAAGCGGTTAATCGCGAGTTGTCGGAAATCCATTTTTCATACCTTCTTTATCTATCACTTTCACGATATACGTCACTTTCATGATAACGAAGTGATTCGAGTGATAATTAATTAAAAACCTGCATTTGTATACACATTTTAATGTATACGTATATATTGCTGCCAAGGTGTGCAGTTTAAGACAGACATTGCGCAATTTGCTTAGCTTCATTCTGGCAAATTTCCCAGGCAATGAATTATTGACCGAGTCGTTGATCAACGATAAGGCGGGGTAATAATAAATACAACGAGACGTGGAATCGATCGATTGAAATTCAAAACGAGGCTCAAAAATAGGCCTCGGTTGACACGTTTAATAGTAGTGAGTATCATTGTGTGATTAAAATAATCTATAATCGTAATAGCGAATGATTCATTGTATTTGCTAAGAGGTAATCGTTCACACGTGGATCTGTTAAAAATTTACGTAATTCGCAAAGTGCAGCCAACATAAAGCAATAAGCGCAAGGCGCACTTACACGAACCTTGAAAATGCGTGTGGCGAAACACACTTTTTTTTTGTCTATATTCTCTAACACTTTTAGAATGAAACTCACTTAGAAGAGTAAAACGTCACTCTTAAAGATTGAAAATTGAGCCACTCCTTTTCAAAACTAACTCAATTTTCACTCTTTAGAGTAAACTTTTATTTTGAAGAATTTAAGAAGTAATCAAACGAGCTCGAAAAACACATATTTATCCAAACGTTTCACTGTCATTATACATTTGTTTACGTCATTCAGTTATTTAAGAAGAGTTTAAATAACATCCTCGTTATCATATTGTGCTTTTCACGCGTGTCAAACAAATTATCGCGGTTCCGTGAAGTAAATGGCTGATTTACAGAGAATCTTATCTCTATCTCTGGCTATTTTCAACAGAGAAAATGGATCAGTCAGTGCTCAGTGATTCTTTGAACTTCCCTCTTTTTCAAGACTGGTTCAATTTTCATTCTTTAAAATGAGATTTTATTCCAAAGAATTTAAAGCATACGGAATCGTTAACAGGTTTTTTATCTTTCGGTGCCACTATGGATACAATGACATACCTGACTGTTTCTTTTACTTTACATGTTTTAATATGATCGATTCTTACACTTAGATCAGCAAAGAAAGGCAAAAACCAATCATATTAAAGAATCACTGAGTGCGCACTGATCAGTTTTTTCTGCTGTAATCTTTGTAAGCTTTGATTTTTCATCCTTTTTCATTTTTATTCTTTATATTTGTTTGCCCTCAGCATTTGATATGCCGCATATTTAATGCAATGAACAATTCATAGTCGGAAGGAAGAAACGCACGTGCGTGGCACACGCAACACATGACCTCCGGTGTCATTTTTCAATTCCAATGCAAAAACGCATATATACCTTTGTTGCAGCGGAATGAACTTTACGTAATATCTCACCTATTCCATATCAGAAGATTTTTTTTTCATCATTGTTATGAAAAAAAAAAAATTATATTCGAAACGCACGTGTGTAATTAATTTAGGTTTAAATCAAATGAGCACGAAGGAACAATTTGCTTCAACGAGAATGATATAAATAATTATAAAAATAATAGCAAAACGAATTGTTTGTGTTTGTTCGCGATCATTCATTTGATCTAAACATACTTTTTTCGAAAAACAAATTCTTGCTTTTGGAGACAATATATCTTTTTTTACTCTTCAATTTTTAGACTAGTCAAATTTTTAGAATTGTCACTTTGAAGAGTAAAATGTCACTTTTAAAGAGTGAAAATTGAGCTTTTTTCAAAATGTCACTCCAAAGAACTTAAAGGATACGGAATCATTAATAGAATAATTTTTAATCCTTCGTTGCCACTGTGCGTACAATAGCATATCCCATTGTTTTTTTTATTTCATGTGCTATAACCTTTTTTATTAAAGGAACTTGTACGGAAAGAACGATTTTGCTGAAATATTTAAAAATTTAACTAGAAACACTGAAAATATTAAAATATTTATATAGAAAACTCGAGCACGATGAGCAATGCTACAAAACATTTTAATATTCTATCAACCAATTAAGTGTCCTATATGATTATTTTAATTCAATAAAATTATTGTTAGATGTGTATCTAGCCAATTTTTTAGATACTTTAATAAAATCGTTGTTTCCGTGTACACTTTTCTTATATCATTATATGCCTGTTTAGTGTTTTGATTGAAAAAAAGTTATTAGTTTACTTTTGTGTAATATTTCTTAATATTCAGTATATTATATGCATGACAAAACGTACAATGTAATACCGAAGAATTAATTATATAAATACTCATTACTCATTCATCGTCAAAGATATCTTATTGCGTTTCGTTGGAACTTACAGTTGCAGTACTACAGAAATTAAATATATAATTATAATATTCGTATACCCTCATATAAATTATCTGCATCATACGGCCAATGAATGCGCAATGTATTATCGTCAAGTTGAGTATGAGTCATTGGTGTCATGCTATTCGTACCAAGTATATTTCTATGACAAATCTATCTATATTCAACCTATTGCCACGTTTTAAGTAAAAATAAATAGCGTGTTAAACAATGTTGATTCAAATTCGACTCTTATTTTGCAATTGAATATTTTTGAGACTCTCTATATAATATTTTTCTAACATTTTTTTTATCTAATATAATCTTATATAAAATTTTATAATATTTTTGAATTTTTTTAAATACAAGTGAACATATAGTACATAAATAATGAACAGTGTCATATAAAGAACAGCTTTTTAATTTTATTTCATTTTTTATTCCGAATCCGTTCTGTCAAACGAAGAAGATACGTCGAAAATGAGAAAATAGTTATCTGAAAAGTTCGTAATTTAAAAATAGAAGATGCTTCAATAAGAATAGTTAACGCTCGCTCGAAAATGTCTATCACAGTTGTCAGAGCTTTATTCTTTTGACATGAATAACTCTGACAATTCTGATCTCTATAGAATATTTATAGACTTTTTGTCCACTATGTGACTCAACAATTTCGCTCTTAGCCTCGCCAATTCCGGCTAATTCAAGGAAAGGAATAAATCAGGTCACCAAGGCTCAATCAGTTTTACCTTGTCAAGGAGTTTCGTTTCTAGAAAGGAAATACAATACGTATGTCGTACATGACGCGTAAGATGAAACAGTCGCGAGTGAATGAATCGAGTGACGTATAATGCCGTGAGAGATTGATATAATTTCATTCAGGGTCATCAGATATTTTACATACGTGCTATTGTCACCTGTTATTTTATAGATTTATTATACGCACGATACGCGATCTGCGTCATTATAAAGCCCTCGTTGTGTCTTTAATCAGGTATGATCTAAGCCTTGGATTTCATTGCAACGGGTTTGCAAATATCTCGAGAAATATGCGAAGGATATTAGAATAAATATATATATATATATATATATTATATTAATATCGATGATTAATCGGTTAAGAAACTAAAGGAAGTCACTAAAGGAAATTACAAAATCTTTGATATGAATTCCACGTCAGTTTTTTTCTTACCATTCGCGTCATTTATTCTTTGCTACATTGAAAAAAATCTAATAATAATCAGATCTAAATTATATAGTTAGATGAAAAGCTTTGGTAGAATAATTTCAATCAAATGTTCGATTAATAAAATTATACTACTATACCGTAAAATGAGATAATTTTGATCCTAAATCTAACTTTAATCTAAAATTTGATAATGCCCAGACAATACGATTCAAATTTTGAACATAAGACGTTCTTTTCTTCGAACGTTAAAAACGTTCTAACCGAAGATCATCTCGATTTGTACAACAAATTAGTGAAAATCTTTGATATTAGTAGACAGTAAGATGTAAATTTAAAAAAAAAAGGCAAGACCGTATAGGTCCATAGGTTCCAAGAAATTTAATGCTAATGCCGGCGATACTGTAACTTTCAAATGCCGTAACTCGGAAAATTCTTATGAAGAAAAAGTTTGTAATCAGTGTTCTGGAAACGTCTCAACGTCAGCTATAAAGATATACTATGAAAAATGAGTAATTCCGTTTAAGACCGTTTTTATGTTGAAAGCATTTCCTCAGATCATTCCAAGGTCAAATTAATATCATCATTTGATTACTTTTTGGAAACCCTATTATTTTTGTTTCAAATATTTTTTAAGTAAATCAATATTTTTTGAGATATTAGCTGTTCCAGAACTTTTGCCATTCACTATAATACCAAATTTCTTGGAACTTACCATCTATACGATTCTTCTTTCTTAATTTACATCTTATCTTTTTCTCAACGTACCGAAATCAGTATACGAATCAGCTCTCGCATTGACTATAGCTATACATTATGTATTCTCGCGTTGGTGAGGTGAAAGGTCACGAGTAAATCGATCGATGTCGTCGATTTCATTGCAGGCGCCGGCACAGTCAATGCAACCAGCCAGGGGGAACCCCCGGGTTCCCAGTCCTGGGCCGTTGCGACCGTTCACCCCGCCGGATCTCTCTTCCATACCGCATATGGACGACACATCCCTGCACAACGGCACCAGTAACAACAACGACAACGCGTCACCTGCGGCTAACCGGGCGAACGACGGCGCACAACAGGAATCCACCGGGCCCTTCATCATCGGCAGCCCCATCGATCTCGGAGACATCGATAATGTCGACAATATCGGTCTTCGTCTGGATCCCATTACACGTGGCAGTAGCAAACGGAGAACGCGGGAGCACATCGAGCTGCAGGAGACCGGATCACCGGATTCCGATGGTAAGTAAATTAATTTGTCAATTAATTACTTAGAATTAATACGTTCTACGTAGATAATGAATCAAATTATTATTGAAACGAACTTCGCTTTAGAGCTTCTGTTTACTCACCACTACTATCTCAGATCATGACATCAGCAGCAAAAAAGTACAATAACAATTCTGGCAAATTATATTTGAATAGAAATATTTTTCAATAAAACAATATTTGCAATTAACAGAATAAATTTATAAAATATATTGAAAACTATATTTTTATTTTTTTGAGGAGAAATTAAATTACACATACTTATTTCTGTTATATTATTGTGCTATATTATTAATTTAATAGTTTGCCATAGCTTATTTTATTTCTAATTATGCATAATTTATTTCTAGATACATGAAACTGAATTATGCATAACCGTTTATTTCCGTAAACACATATGATTATTTAGTATTTAACAAAATAAAAGAAATTTT
>Ga0157364_1003555_pt1 | contig 15151 bp, 15 predicted proteins | sample AttsexASBM2_FD_111476 | JGI IMG/M metagenome (GOLD analysis project Ga0157364, IMG submission 111476) | Fungus gardens microbial communities from leaf cutter ant in Ribeirão Preto, State of São Paulo, Brazil - Atta sexdens ASBM2 | ecosystem: Host-associated > Fungi > Mycelium > Unclassified ... | reverse complement strand
TTAAATTTTTAAAAGGGACACGTACACTGAGAAAAAAAATTTGTTTAATTAAACACATTTAGTTGTTTGCAGATTTGATTATTTTATTAAATTTTATGTAATCGAATTTAACTATAGTCTGCTTAACGAACTGTTCAATACTAAGCAGACTACGATTAAATTCAATTAAATAAAATTTGTTGAATTAACCAAATCTGCAAACATTAACCAAATCTGCAAACATTAACCAAATCTGCAATTACATGTGTGTAGTTAGTTGAATGAATTTTTTTTCTTAATGTATAAAGATAAACTAAATATTCGGGAGGGTAACTTGCTCGCAAATTGCGAGTTCTTATATTTTTTTGAAATATTGATTATTTAAAATACAAAAATAACCAATAAACAACAAGGCTAATGAGAGTCAGCGCAGATAATCAAGCGCAAATTTTATAAATGTTTTTTAAGCTACAAAACTTGCGTTTGATTATGTGCTGACTGTCATTAACCTTGTTATTGATTAATTTTTTTTTGTTTTTTAAAGATTGAAAGCCTTGTTTTAATAATTACTGTATTACTTATTATTATTATGATCGCGATTAGGTCATCCCGTTGAATTTATCTGCATGCGACAGGAGATGAATGAGAAAATGGTTAGGCGTTAGCTTCAGCAGAGAAAGCAGCTTTGCAACTGTTGTAAAATTCTTCAATATGATTGGTTTATACATTTAAATCCATAAAGAACCAAAGTAAGAATTAATCGTATTAAAGAATTTTTTACAATTGAAAAGCTACTTTCTCTGATGAATGCAGCCTACATACATTAACGTATTACATATATTCGCAGTGTTATTGCATATTTATGAAGTAGGTAATGTAGATAGGAATATGGATGGAGATAGGGCTACCCGAATAGGCATAAATAAATAAAAATACAGGTAGATAGGACAATAAGTATGGATAGGTAGGGATAAACATAACCATTTTAAATTAAGAAATTAAATTATTACGAATTAAACTAACTTTCGATCAGGTAATTAAATTTTATTTAAAAATAAAAAAATATATGTAATTAAATAATCACATAATAAATCTAAACAATGAACTATATAATATGTAAGTATAGGAATACATAGACTTCATCTGTACTTGATAATTGGAAAGGAGGGATTAAAAATTAAATAAAATTTTAAATTAATTTTAAATTTTATTTAATTATCAGCGTCCCGTTCCAGTTCAAATATGAAAATAAACCAAATTAATTTTAAATTTCATTGCCTTTTCAGCTCTCATGAAATTAAACTTTTTTGTAAAATTCTATACACATACAAATTATGTAACGTATTAATATCATAATGTATAACGTATTATATATAACGTATTAATATCGTAATTAATTTTATGTGTAAATAAATGTATGTATGATAATATTATGTGATATAGAATTTATGTAAACTATATCCAGATAAATGTATTATATTATATTTATTTATTATATTTATTTTTGTAATTTGCACAATAATTACTAATAAATTATATATTTATCGAAATATATATATATATATATATATATATATATATATATATATTCATACAAATAGCATTTATCTTGTAGTCAATCAAATTTTTTGTTCCTTTATTGATGTAAATTATTCGAAATTGATGAAACATATGATAACAAAAATTGTTTATTGATTTAACAAGTTTAACAAATATTTAATATTGAAACTTTTTTTAATTTGTATTTTATTTTAAATATCAGAAAGTCATTAATAATTTTGAGTGATTTCTAATTAAAAATTTGATGATTAGAATAATCGTTAATTTTTCTTCGTATTTATAATAGTATACATATTTATTAAATAAGTCATAGATTGGAGCTTTGACTGAAGCAATAGTTAAATATTAACTTTTTGCTTGTTTTTTGACATTTTGACATTTACATTTTTAACATTACAGAAATATAACTTAGTATATTTTAATGATTAATTTATTATATACAAAGACTCATCGCTATCCCTCGCGTCAGATGGATGCTAGTGAATGTGTGGTTTGTACCGATGGAAAATCGTAATTATTTTCATCATGGAGAGTTATTCTTCATCGTTTTCTGTAAAATCCATTCGCAAAGTCTAGTTTAGATGTTCCGTTGGAGATTCTTGTACAAGATCAGAATTAATCCCGGGTTTTCTCGTCAGTTCCTCGAAGTAATAATTTTATCAATGATTCAGTAATGATTGCTACATATTTTAAAGTTAAGTTGCGAAATTAATTCAGTGGTATATTTTAGGTTACACTTGCAAAGAAATAATTGTTTAGATACTTATGCCGTCAGTCGAAAATATTGATAGTTAATATTATATATATATATATATATATATTATATTTTAATAATAATCAATAACCGATTATTTAATTTGGTGTCTTGCAAACTTATCCAAGGAGTTTTTTGATACAGGATTACCAATGCATGATATTGATGCATTTGTCGCACGTAAATAATAGTAATGGCGTAGAATGAGAGTGAATGCTCCTGCTTGATCTTAGTTGATTTATCAATACAAATTATAGAGTGAGTTTCTTTATTTTACGATGATACTCTGAATTTAAAAATTTCATAGTAAGCAAATACGACGTTTTAACATCAATCAGTGTTTTCCATTTGATGACATAAGTCACGTTCTGTTTTTGTTACTCGGTCATGGAATACTAAGAAAAATAGATTTGTGTCAATTTGTTGACTAAATGGAAAGTCATCTATTCCATCCATTATCTCCGATACATGTCGTGATTTATCGTAAGAGATTTTTGGAGTTAATCCCATCGGTTAGTGGATGCTGTGCTTTTGTGTTACACCTGTTTTTGAGGTTATATGACACCTTTTTAGAATTCTGAATACATTATGTTATAATTTTTCTGATTATTCGCCATATGATTGTAAATAATTCTGACTTTATCCCAGTGCTTTGTCTTGATGATTTCAAAGATGCCTTCTTAGCCCTTTACTGCCGAGTCGTAGTTGCAATCGTATATAGGTTATGTTTAACATAATCCTTGCATTGCAAATATTATATTATTATATAGGTTCCTTATAATGTCATAATTCGAATCATATTTAAATTTCTTTTTAGTTTTCTAACTAGCACAACTCGACAATGTCGTCTTCATTTATGATATTACGACGCAGTATTGCGACTTCCTGTGTTTGTAATGGAAAGCGGAATTTTCGTAAGTTCTTATTATACGGTAAACGTGGTAGTCGCAACTTCAAACAACAACAAGCAAAAAATCCAGATCCTGACATACCAGTAGATAGTAAGTTGTTAGTTTCAACACGTAACATTTTGGAGTAGTACATTATCTTGATAAAGGTCAATATAATCTGATTTTATTTGTATAAAATATATTTCCTATATATCATAAATAAAGAGTAAAAGGATTACAAGTGATGTAGAGAAAGATTAGTTTATAAAAAAATTGGGAATATTGTATAATATATTAATAAGTTACTATAATAAATTACAGAAAGAGGTGTAAGGGATATTGGATACAAAGTTGGTAATGTATTTGTTAACGTGCCAGAGATGATTCCTGAATTAATTGTTCCTTCATTAGAAGGTTTCACATTGAAACCATATGTATCATATAAAGTAAGAGAAATTACAGAGCCTGAATTCACTGCTCAAGATTTGTTTGATGTAGTATATTCTAAAAAGATAAAAGAAGACTTTGCAAGTAGTCAGTTGGATGAGAACGGACAGCCTTTAAATCCTAGTGAATGTGAAAAGCTCACGCCACAGCAAGCCAAGGAGCAAGCTGAAAAAACGGGCTGTGATCTTTTTTCTGAAAAAAAACCATTGTAAGGTCTGCTAGATTTTTTAATTTATAACACTAATGTAAATATAATTTCTTCTATGGATATGTATTGTATCAAAATAAAGAAAACTTCTCATGCTCAAAACACATTTGGATCTCAATCTGTATATGTTTTATTTAGAACTCGCATGTATACATATGTCGACAATTTTGCAATTTACAAAAAGTAACTACTTACTATCGTATATGACTGTTGAAGTGATAGTATGTGCGCACTTTGCTAAGAACATGAAAAACGAAATTTATTACATTGTATATATGTATAAGCAACCATTTTTCAGGTCAGTTTCTTTCTTTATTGTTTTTTTCTTTGTGACAAATTGTCTGTAATGGCAGTCAGTGTTTGATAGCAAATAATTACTTCCGCAAAACGGATTGTAGTTTTTATTTTTAAACAGATTACATATTTCTAAAACGATAGCTTACATATAAAACAAGTAGTATCACATGTAATTGTCGCAGAATCTTCCATCGAAATCGTATAGTTATTTTGATAGACAGGTGAAATTAATTTATTGCTACCAAACTTCGTACTGGATTTCTATTTTACGCAATCCAAAGAGTTATGTGAGTCCAGAAAAGACAGGCATAAGAATTCGCAACAATGTCGAAATTGATTTTCAATTCCTGAGATTCATAGATATCCTTGCATTGATGTCCGTTTGCAGATTTGTGGATTTCGTTTGCGATTAGGCTAACTTAACAGTTATGTCTCACTTATCAAAAGATTTTTGAGCGAAGTTTGATTGTTTCCTGTCGGGTAAAAAATGGCGAAAAATTTGAATAGTAAAGTCGTTGTCAGAGTTGTGCGCGGCCGGTATTGCTTGCTACTGACTAGATCACTAGATTCTAATAATATATGTATGTATATGTATATTGTTTTTAAAGTGCTGTATTCATATCAAATGTACAAACGGTTTCGTAATTATTATTGTTTCTCGTCAATCTCTCCTAATTAATTATAATTATGCAAGAAGCTCATAAAACAGAGCTATCGAAATAGAAGATATTCTGTTTAGACGAAATCATATTTAGAGAATATCAGTGAATAATTTCATGAAAGATACTCGTATAAAAGTGCAGCTGTTAATACAGTGGCTATAAACGTTTCTAGAAAGAGATAACATATACAAAATGCAATCAACTTATGCTTATGTAGGAAATGATCATAATAAATAATTTATTTAAACATCTTTACAGAATGCAGCACTTCTGACACATTAACTACTATTTACCGCTAATATTATTGTTGTTCGTTATTATTTTCTCTATTTTCTATGGTCACCATTGTGAAGAGTGGAAGAGGAAAACATCTCTAATTTTGTACAATGGAACGTTCATTGAAAAAACATAACGAACAAGTTCTTTTTAACCCGTGTCGTGTTTCCACTCTTCAATTAAATTAATGGAAAAGCGAAAATGGCATAGTACTTGAAGCTCCGCTGTCAAAAGAACTTTAATCCTATTTCAGTCGCTGTTATTCTTTATCGTCAATTTTTGTTTTTTTTTTCTTATGTCTTATTCTATAACGTATTTATAATATCTCGTCAACAACTTGAGCTTTCGCATTTCTCTCACTCATTGGCAGTACAGAATTATATCCTCTAAGGATTTATATCGCATAAATTCGTAATATTCTGTTATTCGTTTTATACATATGAGCGGTTATGAAAATGAACGAGCTCAAAGCCATCTAAGTCTATCTGAATCCGTCAATTAAAAACCCCACAGTTAACAATACTTAAAAACCCACACAGTTCTCTATCTCTCTCCTTCTTTTTCCCCTTCATACTCTCAAGCGGAGTTTGTAAAGCAAGTCATATGCCATTTGCTCTTCAATTAAACTCGATTGGTGTTTTAGTTTGTTAATTATCAGTCTATGATATAATTGGATATTTGACTGGTAGAATCAGTCATTTTAATAAGGCAGGTACACGTGTTACTGCATGATAAAGATTCCTCTGCATGAGAATTCTTTTTTTTTGGGACATATATGTATCCTGTGTATACTCATGCAGATGTACAACATTGACAAGTATATTTTTGTGAAATAGAGCACAATAGTGAATGATTTGTATATTGTACGCAGAACATTGTACGCAATTTTTAGCGCGTTAACCAAATCTTCGAGTATCAACGTGACAGACCAATATAAATACAAATTTGTAAATCTTTGGCATTCAGTAACATGTACCATACATCTAATCGGAGATCTTGAGTATGTAAAGATATATAATTATTATAGATGAATGAACGTTATTAAATTCTTCGTATACTTTAGCGTTTCTCTATCAAATGCAAAATGATATGCAACTATGTTAATAAAAGTTAACGTGGAAAGACTAGGGAGGGAACACTGCTGAAATTTGATATAATAATTCAGCTGACTTTTCATACGCAAGATCTCGAGGCATTACTAATAACGATAGGGCAGAAATTTATTCCATTGGATCCCCTACATTCTCGAAGATCGTTGAATGTGGATTGCTGGTGGCGGGCCACAAGAAACCACCTACACTGCCAGGTGGTAAATAAGATGCACCTCCACTAAGACCCACCTAATGTTTCATATTGTATCAATTATTTAATATTTAGCATAAATAATTAATTTCTTTTTTATACTTTTGTATCTATATGCATGTATTCTTGGAGAAAATATGTGCCAAACAAAATATGGAAGCATTGTGGGAGATGTAGACACTTCAATTTTCTAATGAAATATTTTTTATGGATATTATATATATATGTGTGTATATAAATGTATATATAAATATATTTGTATATAAAAAAATATGCACGATTACTTGATTATATTGTGAAAATGTAAATATATAAAAATTTGAATTTTTATTTTATTAAGATATAATACTGTAAGAATATTTATATTATATTGCATATACAAATTAAATCAACCGTACGATTGTACAGTAATATTGTCTAATTTTTTTCATATTGAATGTTTCCAGTTTGAAGTGCGTTATAAATTTGAATTGCTAACAAGATGGTATATGATCTTATATCAAGGATTCATGCACAGTAAGGCAAATTAGAATAAAAGATAACTGCCAAATTAAAGAAAAATAATCATTTATTTGCATTTAACATAAATAATTGTGCTAATAAATCGCAGGTACTAAATAACATTGTAGGTACTAAATAACATTATGTACATTAGCTCACTATTGCAAATGTGGAAAGCATTTACAATAATGCCAAGACACTCTCAATAAAAAAAAAATCTTATCTTCTATATTGAGTGAACTATGTACAAGGGTTTCCAGTTTCATTTTTCTACAGTGTCATTTTCTACAATGTCGATTAATTTACTTCCTCCAAATAGAGAGTGTCAAAATCACAGTCCAATTGTAAAAAGCGCTCCAATAACTGTACATATCGCTTCATTCATACGTTTGCCTGATCTATCTATTTTTCGGTAACTTTTTTTATGAATTTACCTGCTGGCTCCATATAAGCGACCTCTCTGCCAACTGGCAATCCGCTGCCAAGCGGGACGGTAGACTCTTCCACCTCTCCTCGTCTCGCTTTCTATCTCTATCGAAGTCTCTGTCGACGTGTCCTTGAGAGAGAGGCGGCAAAATCTGTGTACGTTGTGCCAGCTTGTAGCTGTCTTGCCTCGGTACGTGATCGGCACGTCTACTGGTGCTGCCGGCGGTGGAAACTGGGATCGGGGTCGGACTACCGCCGCCTCTGTGCCGGTGATATAAATTACGTTTTTGCTGCAGCATACGTTGCTGCACTAGAAGCTGCAGCTGTGTGCCCGAGTCGCCGCGTATCTTAAATTGCTGTTGATTATCGGGCGGTGTGGACGGTGGTCTAAGATGGACTAAATCCAGGTGGCCTCGAGCTTTTCCCGAATCTGAAAACGATTAAATTATAGCATTATCGTAAATCATGAAGTTACGAACATTGTCAAACAAATAAACAGACGTGACGCACCTTGAATACTTCTCTGCTTGGATGGTCTATCGCTGACACCTTGCTGACAGAATAATAATCTAGGTCCACCATCGGACGCTCTTCGTCCCTGAGAGACTCGGGATATTCGACCAGCGATTGGGGATGGACTCTTGGGTGGCGGTGGCGTGCAAGATGGTAAGCTGCTCGTGAAACAATTCGTTCCTGTATAATCTGGCGGACAGCCAGAATCGAAGCTAGACTCGAAGAGTTCCGATGACGAGCTACCGCTGCCGCCCGCCATAAACAAAGTTGTTCGACTGGGTGGATCAATAGGATCCATAAGCGGGTTATCAAAATGATGTTGATAATCACTTAATCTTCGATTGACTATCTGACTGTCAATTCGTTGACTGATATCGTGATCTAGGCCTAATCTATGCTCTTCAAGTTTGATCTGCGCTTCGCGCAATTCGTCTCCGCTTGGACCTTCTTCTAAATCACCTTCAGCGCTGCAACAACCTTCATCGGTTGATGAACTCGTCGAGCTGAATCTTTTTCCCCCTCTGTTGCTATCTTCTCTTCCTCTGAAACAAGAAAGAAATTTTTGTCTCATTAACATTTGAAATAAATATTTGTTCTGCCATTATGGCTTTTTTGCGGTGACTGCGGACAGTTGCTTTATGTAGCAATAGATTCAAAAAGTATTAATCAAGTATTCTCATCATTTCATCTTTTAGCATTAGTCTGCTGTTAAATTGTAAAAAATATCGTAAATTAATCTTGTGCCCTTCTTACGAGTTTCGTATTGATATGTTATTTGTTTAACTATTTATTATTAGTAACATAAAATTATTATAAAATATATTTGCAGGGTAGTAGATTTTGTCAATCAAAATTAATCATGTTGTGATTAATGCGAAAAATGAAATCATAAATGATATAAACATTTGTTCAAATAATAATGTGTTTTTTATTCATAATAAACAAAGTAAATTAAAATCAATTAAAATTATGGATAAATATATATTTAGGGTAAAATAGGTTGAAAAATCAGGATTTAGGGTAAAAGAAAGAAATAAGAAAATGAAATGAGGAGTTACCAAAAATAAAGCGACAGCAATGTGCTTCCAATCCAACCTGTCCTGACAAAATCTTCAATATGTGCGTCACCCATCAATAAAGTTCAACGTCCCACTAAGCTATCGCTGTAAATAAAAATTGTTTGCATTAAGGCATTGTTCTTCCGATAATTTTTCGACTGGCAGGATTGGAAGTTACTAAATTGAAATCGTATTTAAAATTAACTCCTTAAAAGAAAATACACGTAATGGTGCTTATTGTTAGTAATGTATGTCTACCTTGATTTAAATTTATCTTCTTTTGTTCTTGCCACTGTGGACCAGCAGGCATTATTAATGGTACTGCTAACACGATGTTGTTTCAACCTTTCCAGCAGTAAGAAATAAATAGCAGCGTGATGGTCATAGCTGCTATTTCGTAAGGACTGTTAAAAGATAACATTCGTGTTTAGATAATACAATAAAAAATATATCGAAATGATGTGTGTATAGTTTGTAAAAATCTTCTGTTTAGGACAATGCCAAAAATTTTTTTCTGAATATATATATCATATAAATATTACATGTATATATATTCCTAATTTAATGTAAGACAACAATGAAAAAAATATTTTTCTTACCTCTCTCGTGCGACTAATGTCTATTCCTAAACTGTGCATGAGTCGAAGTATTTGTTCATTTGGTTCCTGAATGGATGACGATGGCCGCGTTATGATCACTGAACAAATGCTATCTGCCGTCCCCGCCATCCAGCGGTGCCTCTTGATTTGTGGAATGGTGTATCGTTTGGAAGGCTCCAGCACTAACATCTTACGTATTAGGCTTTCGCAATCTGTAACACGAATTTTGATATGTAAATGCGACGCAAATACTAAACACAGAATATGTATACAGATTTTGTATATAATCACCTGTGCTCATAAAGTAAGGAATTCTAAATCTGCCGCTTAGCACACGATCTCTTAATGATTGAAGAGTTGATCCATCAAAGGGCAGTGCACCGCACACTAACACGTACAATACAACGCCCAGGCTCTACAAGAACAAGTTATTTATTTCGAATCAATTCGTTTAGCTGAATTTTCTTGAATTTTTATTACATCATTATGCGAAACTTACCCATACGTCGATTTCCGGTCCGGCATAATGTTTCCCACGAAAGACCTCGGGAGCAGCATAGGGAGGACTACCACACCACGTACTCAATCGTTCCCCCGGGGCAAATCTGTTACTGAAGCCGAAATCGGCAATTTTCACATTCATCTGAGCATCGAGAAGTAAGTTCTCCGCTTTCAGATCACGATGTGCCACACCCGTCACATGGCAGTACTCGACTGCGGAGAGTATTTGAGCGAATGTCGCGCGTGCCCTGGGTTCTCCCATTCTTCCATATCGCGCTATGTAGTCGAAAATCTCGCCTTTGCTCGCGTACTCGCACACCTACAATAGCGACGAATAATGCATTTTATTTGACAAGAAGAGAGAACGAAACGGTTACAATTTTTCGTTGTAATAATATTCTCTAAATTCTTTGGAGCGAAATCTCACTTTAAAGAATAAAAATTACCAATCTTGAAAAAGCGTAACTCAATTTTCAATCTTTAGTGAGATCTTTGGTGAGATTTCACTCTTCAGAGTGAGATTTACTCTAAAAATTTGAGAGAGTACTCTCTTTTGAAATTTTTACGGATATTTTCTTCAAAGAAGAAAACATCCGTTTGCGGTTTGTGGGTTATCTCCGTGTCTTGATCGTTAAATTCCAATGTTAAATACTCCATGTGAATACACGTTCACCAGAACGAGAAGCAACCTGATACTCAGTATAATATTCACGAAACATTAGCATTTAATATGTCAAGACACGGAGATAGTCTACAAATTGTCTTTGAATTTTATGCTTACCATGTAAATCATGTTCTTCGTCTCCATAACTTGATATAATTTAACGATATGAGGATGTTCCAGCTGCTTCATAATTTCAACCTCTCTATAAACTTTCTCTAGATTAGTAGGATCTAATTGGGTTTTGTCGATTATCTTAATAGCCACCTAGAAAAGAATAACGTATAGCAATAATAGCAATTTCTTTTTTTTTTCAAATAACGTCGCTTAAAAAAATATCAGGAAGCGCGTACCTCTGTTTTCGTAATTCGATGTCTAGCCAGTTTTACTACGGCAAAGTTACCTTTGCCGATCGTGCCTTCGATGTCGTAAAATCCGACGCGAATTTGCTTTTTACCCTGTGTCGATCCAGTATCCATGTTTAAATATCTCGTTCAACTTGCACACTCTTACGAATTAATTCTTCCCACCAATTTCTTCGCTAATCTATAACAATAGGAGCGCACGGCTTTAAAAGAGAAGCACTTCTACTTTCTAATAGTTTCATAAAATGGTTTCAGATGTAAAATGGCTTCGGGTAAAATAAGAAGCGTATTATTAAAATTTTTGTATATTAAACTTTAAGAACCATTACGGGAACAACACAATGTAGTAGACACTACATTGTGTTATGGCACACCCAACCCGATTCGATTATTTATAACTTTCATAAAATTATTAAAAATAAATATATTATGAAAATTCAAAAATAAATATATTATTATTAAAAAAATTATAAATATATTATTAAAAAAATTATTTTTAAATCAAAACGTCATCAAGACATTAAAAAATATAATGATACAAAGAAAATGTATATATATCTTTATTAATTAAAAAAGTTATAAGTTAAAAAAGTTAAAAAAGTTATAAGTAATAAAGAATTGGAAAAGGGAAGCTAGGCATGTCATATCGAAAAATGACGTTTATGATAAGAATTAAGAATAAAAATGAGACTAAGGAATTGTAATAAAATAACAAAAGTGTGTTCAATAACGATATATCTATTGTTGGAGAGTCATAAAATGTGAAAACCGAAATGTAATCGTTCATATAGAAATTCTTTCGAGAAGCTTGTTACTCATGTCATCATTTGTGCAATTTTTAATAGCCGGTCTTTCATCAAGCTTTCATCACTACCGTTTGAAACGTCGATTTTTGTCCACGACCCTTTATGACTTTCCGCTCGTGCATTGTAGAGCTTTTTTTTATGTATTTGTGTCTGTGCAAGCAATTATACGCAGGCGCAGGCTTCGATGAAAATTCATAAAGACCCACTTCGAAAAGTCGGATCTGATGGATCGGATTTTTGCGAGCCGTAATTGCTTTCGTTGTCGCGCGCGAGTTTTTACGCAAATATCAATATCTTCTGCCTCACTCTCGAGGTATCTCGGACGATATCGGCGAACGCGCGTCTAACTTATGATAATTACTTATCATGCGTATACCGCTGACGCGAGTTGGCAAGGCCGACGAAGGCGATGCGATGTATCCCGGAAGAAAGGACGTCGCCGATAAAAAAAAAAGGAGAAAAACACAAAAGCGAATGTATGCGAAAAAAAGAAAACGAGACCGACGGACGATTTCAAGGAGAGCGCCTCATGTCAAGGATTCACCGCGAGTCCCGACAGAGTACAAAGTCCCGCCCGCAACAAGTACAACAGAAATCTTCGGCTGACGTCACGGATCGACAACGACCTCCTACTCATCGAGAGAGACACCGCCGATCGATCGCCGTCGATACTCCTCGATAGGGAGAACTCCGCGCGGTCGGACGAGGTCGCCGACGTTAGGACGCGGACGCGAAATCCCGTTCGGAGTACCGCGCTGACTCTCTTAGAGTCGGGGGGATGTATACGCGATATCGAGAGATAGAAGGACTTCCCTTCTCTTGAGTCGCTCACCTACCTTGGCTCGGGAATTACCGGTGGGCCGCCTCGAGGATCCCCCGATGAGCGCGCGAAGCGAGACAGGCGGAATTGACAGCGACGAAGACGACGAGGAGACGGTAGTGACGGTACTCCAGAGGACCCATCGGTGAGAATGCGCCGGACGTCGTGGCGCGCGCGCCCCGCCAGATATCCGGAGAGATCCCTCAAACACAGGGATATTTGCAAGTGTCCCCTGTGAGTCCAGTGTCCACTGGTGTGTCCACCACCGCGAGCGGACGGAGCGTAAGCGGAGCGGTGCCTACGCGCGCGCGACTCAGCGTAGGAGCTCCGCACGGCGCGGCGGTTCGATAACGACTGACCGGCGGCCATGTTACCACCCCCCCGTGCGCTGCTCCGGCTCGGCGGCCGACGACGACGGTGTCGGCGCCCTCGGCCCTCGCCGCCCCCTCGTACACCGTACGGTCGCCCCGGCCATTCTTAGCGAACCATCCCTCTCTTCGCTTCCTCTCTCGATCTCTCTCGTCCCCTCTCGTTCCCACGACTCGTCTCCCTCCTCCCCTTCCTCTTCTCTTCTCTTCTCTTCTCTTCTCTTCGCCCCCTCGCTCCCTACCCCACGCCCGCCACCCTCTGTCCTCCCGCTGCTCCCACGTAACCTACGTCGGTGCACCCGACGCCCACCACTACCGATTACTACCGTGAGCGCTCGCGCCCGTTATCTTCGACAATTGACGTCACGTACGTATACGTGCCCGGTGTGTCTGTCTCATCGTTAATTGTTCCTCGATGCAATTGCACGACGATGTAGCGACGCTCTGCGTCGGCACGTGACCGGTCCGAGTGCGCGCTGCGACTGTAGTCGACGCGCTCGGACATTTAAGTATGGAACAGCGAAATGGCAAGGGCGTATGTCGCCGCTCTCTCCGATGACCTAAGTCCATTCGGGGGCACTTTGCATAAAGTAGATTGCATAATACCGAGTGCCATGCCGCCTCGGTCGCCGCGTGTCAACTTTGTCGGGTTCACATCGAGGATCGAAAACTCGGTATACGGTTGTCCGTTTATTTACCTTACAATTCACAGGGGAATAGTTGGAATTACGCTCGTGCGATTACGATCGTTTATTTAGCACGTCCACGAGTTTTCGCGACGAGAAACTCTTCCTCGTCAAAGCGAAAAAGTGGCCTCTTTTTCGAACAAGACGCGATATATTTCGGCGCGATGTTCTCGCATGACTACTAATCGCCGTTCTCGGCCTCATCGTTTTGCTCTCGAGTGAGGTTCCTCTTCTCTTATTTATCTCGCCTCTTAAGGGGTCTTCGCATGATCGACGATTACTGTTGCTACTCAGCGGTATCGATAGTGAAACCTCGAGCGGCTGTCATTAAAACGTGAAAGTCAAAGAAATTCTGGAACACTCTCTAAATAATTTCTGTATTATTCTAATTGTTGAATTATAGGTTGTACCTATCATTTTTTTCGAAGCGATTTCGAAAGTTTTTACTAGTTTACTGGGCGCAAAACGGACTAACAATTGATCGCAAGTCGGTTAAAAAGACGATCGTTAAAATACAAGTTAAAGCTTTGACCTTTTTCTATTTCTATATCTTATTTTAATTGACGAATTGTAAGTTCATTGTGCATTTATACTTACATAGCGGTTTTCTCAAGCCTTACACTGCAATTGAACGGATGTATTTATTTCACGCAAAACAGACCAATAAAAGATCGATCACAAGTCGGTTAAAGAGACGGTCGTTAAAATACAAGCTGGAGCTTCGGCCTTCTTCTATTTAACATATCGAATACCACGTCATTCATATACCGATGACGCACAATTTCATGAAAAATTTCTTTGCTGAAAAAAAAGTATTTTATATTTATGATTATATATTTGCATGGTAAAATAATGAGGAGATACATTTTTATTATTATGATAAATTGCTTAGTAATAATAATTACATTTCTAATTTTATTTAAAAAATACACGGTTGACACCGAAAATGATTGTAAATTACAAATTAAATTATAATAATTGCAACAATTTTTTTCGTTCTTTTCATAAAACATTATGAATTTTGTTAATATTTTTTAATCTAAATTAATTTAAATTAATTCAATTTTTTACATTAAAAAAGAATTACGATAGAAATCGTGTATTTTTCGAAGTCTTTCATGATAATAAGTGTCGTTCATATATATATATATATATACGAATGACGTGGCAATCGACGTGATAATCATTCTCGACTCTAATACATATGTAACTGAGAGACACAGGTACAACAGCTTGCGTATGTAAACGCAAGTTGCGTAGCTCTCGAGCAAAATCTTTTAGGTCCCATTAGATCACGGTCATATCTATCTGACATAAAATTTTAGATGACATCAGAATCGATCGATTCTAGATTGATCGTGGCGCGCGCAAACGAAAATAAAATCGAAGGTACTGGAACACTCTTTGCATGTATAGTCGCGTGGTCATACACTCGCGCGTATTGATAGTGTCATAAATTCATATTGACGATA
>Ga0157364_1003554_pt1 | contig 15152 bp, 10 predicted proteins | sample AttsexASBM2_FD_111476 | JGI IMG/M metagenome (GOLD analysis project Ga0157364, IMG submission 111476) | Fungus gardens microbial communities from leaf cutter ant in Ribeirão Preto, State of São Paulo, Brazil - Atta sexdens ASBM2 | ecosystem: Host-associated > Fungi > Mycelium > Unclassified ... | reverse complement strand
GAGGAGGAGGAGGAGGAGGAGGAGGAGAAGGAGGAGGAGAAAGAGGAGGAGGAGGAAGAGGAAGAGGAGGAGGAGGAGGAGGAAGAGGAGGTGGAAGAGAGGGGGTGGACAGTGGGAGGACGGTGGTACCGCGCTCCCGCTGGATGCTGGAGGGTCTATTCGCGGTGAGAGGTCGGCAGGAGGGAGGGAGGGAGGGAGGGAGGAATGGAGAAAGAGGGGTGCGGTCTCGGTCGGTACGTACGGGGAACGAAGGGGGATGTAACACATGCACGTGGCACGGTCAATGCATCCGCTATCCGACAAACGCACGAAGCTCCCTCCCTCCGTCCCCCTCACCCTCCCACTGCGTATCTCGAACGCACCGAATTTCCCCATTGCTACCCCCTGCTCGGGCCCTCTCTCTCCCTTCTCACCTCCTGCCACCCGCGCGATGTCCCCTTTACCACCCCCGCGTATCCTTCTGTGCCGGCAGATGCGTGCAATTCGCCCGATGTTAAATGCAACATTCGACTCTCTCCACCTTCGTAGAGCCCCACACACGCATCTCTCTTCTGCCCTCGCCATCCTCGCGCGACGGTCCACTCTTCTCTCTTGTGCACAGTTTATACATCTAGTACGTCTCTACGCGCGTTTATCGCGCGCGTACGCGGTCTTTATCGACTCGTGTCAATCATAAGCGCGGAAGGAGACGGAGGGGGGAGGGGGAGAGATGGGGCTCGGCCACCGTGGAGGAAAGAGTGACAATGAGGACACGCCGGCTGAAGATTGGCGTGTATGCGTGTGCGAGGGTCCGCCGGACCCTCGCGAATATTCGGGGGTGTTCTGCAAATGACGGGACGGTATTGTAACCCACGCGCGGAACGACCTGTAACAATTTTTCTCAGAATTGAGATGACGGAGGAAAATTGCGGATCCTTGGGCCGAAGGATCGATTACGAACCTTCAGTTATGAATTGTAAGATTGTGAGATAATGTAATAAATATGAGAATTACAGAGACAAGATCAGAAGAGGATTGCAATTATTTTAGATAACGAGAATCTTTTATCGTAGCATTACGTCACAATTAATTTTAACATTTAAGTAAGACATTTTTTATTTGTTAACCTTATATTACTCGCGTAATTCTTCTCTCAACGTAATTATCTGCGTGCGGTGTTCTGATAACATTTCAACATTATACCTCAATTTCAATTGTTATTTTTGCTGATTTACAATTAAATAAAAATTGATAGATAACGTTCCATACATCCCATGAAAATAAATACAAAATTTGTTTTGAAATTGTGAAACAAGTTGTATTAATAATATAAATATAACAATGTATATAAATAGCATTTAGCGAATTTATAAGACTTGGAATATTCCGATCACCTTAATATAAGAAAGATTAAATATGAAAATACGAAACAACATAATGTTTCATTATTAATGCTTTTGTTATAAATGCTATATTTTTGCATTATTACTACTAAATAAATTACACAATTATACTACTGGACACCGTAGTTTTCCATTATCTCTCGTATTAATTTGCAATGACAAATATTCGAGACGTATTACAATAGAACGGAGGAAAAGCGCGATAAACGACGCGGCAATACATCATTGAATCCTGCTGCTTGTCTAATATTATAGGCACCAATCGTAAGGGCTTAATATTGGGGTGAAGGTAAGTGGCGGGCCAGCTGACGCCCTGTGCGCTCCACCCCGCACGCATGCTGCGCGACTCGTCTTGAGGGTGTGCGGATGAGATTTAGGGACCGGCGACAGAAGTCTGCGCGCGACACTGATTTGTGGTGAGCTTTGTTTCAACACTCTCAGATCACCGCGTGAAATTCTTTTCAACAATGTCATTCCATCGAGAGCAAACAAATCTGAGATCGCAATCGGTGATCGTCAATCCTAAGATGTAGTAAATATATACATACTACTGGGGGACATATTAACATATTTCATTTAATTCCTATTTGTTACTTGAGAAAAGTATAAAAAAATAGATATATGTATTTAAATATGTAGTTCTAATGCTCTCGTACTTTTAATATCTTCTTCGTTATTTATAACAACAATAATACGGAATAAAAATTATATTCTAATTATAAAGATGAAATGTCGCGGACAAATTTGACTAATATCAAACAATAAATAATTATTAGTATTTATTAATGAACTATCATGGAATCTTCTGTCTAGTAACGATTATCTTTATATTTCTTTATAGTGTCTTTACCATCCTATTGTCTTTTCCATTTTTCATTGTAGATCATAATTTTGCGATCTCGAATATTGTGTTTACGATGTTTAATGAACGCATTAATTAAGGTTATTTATTAATAAATTATCTTGACTTTGCCTTTTCCATTATGTTTTTAAATTATTTATATATATTGATATTGTTACACTTTTAAATATTTTCCCATTCCTTTCTTTCTTATTTTTCTCTGTTTTTTAAATTACGACATTTGCAATAATGTAGGATGCTTTTAAATTTACCGTTTAAATTTACTTCTCTGTTAACAGAACAAATATAGCTGTTAAAAAAATTTTAATCTGTTTTGATCAAATCCATCAACAAACAGGATAATTATCAGTTTAATTATGTCTTTTTTTTGTTTCGCAATTAATTTTCCTATATTTCTTAAAATACTTTGTATTGTTACTTTTTTTTTCAACTAGACTATAAAAATCTTATAATTTCCGAACATTGTATTTACGATGACTGATAAATTAATATAATTGCCTTTTATTTGTAAATAAATTATCTCAATATGTTTGCCGATATTTCATAATATTTTTCATTTTTTTATATCCTCTCCGTCTTTTTTTTCTAATCTTTTCAAACTACAAGAATTTCGTTAATATAGAGCAGTGTTTCAAAAGGATTAAATCTTCCTTATTAATTCCTCAGGAACTAGTGTCAGGATAGCTCGACAGAGTTGGGAAGCATTACTTTTTCCATTACTTTTCCGTTACTTTTTAATAACAATTTAATAATGACGTTGCAATGTTTTATAACTAAATGCTAAGTTTGCGCCAAGATTGGAAAAATAGACTTAACCTTGGCACAACCTTAGCGTTTAGTTATAACATTGCAATGTCATATTTATTATAAAAAGTAAGTCAGTATTTATCAATGAATTACCGGAATGTGGCCTCCTGTCATGATTACCGCCGAGTATGGCGCTAACGCTGAACTTGAGTTGCGGCTTCTCCTTCTCCTGGATGGTTCTGCACGCCGGTCCAGAGCACTGCTCGTCGCCGCAGGAACAGGCGGTGGTCCTCTCGCCTATTCTGTCGACGGCACGCTCGACCACCGTCGCCGCTGCCGTCACTGCCGCCTCTCTCTCCCCCGATGCGATCGTCATCTCATCGGACGTGTGCATGACGTTTCTGCATCCAAGGTCGTACCGTCTGTCTATCTCGATCGCGGAGACACGCTCGCCCAGCACCATCTCATCCCTGTCGGCCGGTTGAAGACTACCATCCAATTCTGCGCCCGGAATCGGATCCTCATCTACGTTCGAGTTACAGGACTCGACACCGGAATTAGATCGATTGTCGATCCTCTCATTACAGAGCCTCTCCATCGCGCACAATCGGTCTACCATCACCGGGCCGTCCATCCTATCGTTCTCCATGTCGACATATACGCCCTGACTCCGGTCCAGAACCTCCTTCTCACGTTGAAGGAGCTGCATCCGATCATGTTGTCGTTCAACGGACCTACTACCACTGGATCTCTGCTGATCCCTGCCGCCGCAATCGATCATTATGCGATCGCGTCCGCCAATCGTGCCGGATCGTTGGTCCAAGTGATCCTGGACGAGATCATTGGGGGAGGATCGATCCCGAACGAGTCTGAGACTCGCCTCGCATTCTCTCTCGCGCTGTCGCGCTACCAGACTCGCCGCCCAATTCAAGGTCAGACTGGTGAGATCCGTCCCCGGCGACGCCTTGCTCTGGAGCAAGTTCTCCATCAGAAAGGGCGAGGTCATGGCACTTTGCTGCAGATTCTTCAGCATCGCCGCTGACGAGGGGAACATATCACGGCTGCTTGGCTCACCGACTATTACGATCGTCGTCTTATAGGACGATTCTTAGTTGAAGAAAGGATTGAACGTCCTCTTCTAGCTAGCTTCGGACTTGATATACTAATCAGCGAAGCGTGATTATTTTATTTCTTACGTTATAGTTAATTGTTTTGTTTCCATGAATTTTAGACAATATTAGATTTATCATTGTTTTAGATACTTACTGATTGACAACTGATTGCCGTTTATCTCGTATAAGATTCACGCAAAAAAATCAATCGAAGATCACATTTTTATGTTTGAATCAAGATTGTCAAAGATTGTTGTTGTTGTTGCAGTTCTTGGTGTGTGTTCTTTCAATTTAAAATTATTCAATCTTCACAAATTATTCACTAATCACATATCAGCATATCGCTTTCGATTCCTTCGGATTTATTGCTCGGGAGATTGGTAGCAGTTTTCGCACATCGAGTAACCGCGATGATTATTTTAAAGTCACTGTCGATCGCATGATGCACATTGACATTACAACTGAAATATTCACTTGGTTCAAGTATTTAAAAATACTAAATTCTCATAGTGTTTTCAACAACGTGTATCCGGCTCGAAGGAAAGGAAAATCTGGACCTCCTTTTCCCGCGAGATCCTCGTCGCGGAAGATCCCACCGTGCGGGATCGCGCGAGTCACATGATCGCGCACGCAACTTCACTTCACGTCCGACGACAACGAACAAGGACGTGCGATTTCGGCAGCGGGATGTCAACTGACGTGCCTGCGTGCGTGCCTTCCGAACGCACGAAAGGGGGGTTAGTGGTGGCGGCGGCAACGTGAGAGCATGCAACCCTCGAATGAAGGCCCACAAAAGCATATAGGTGGCTCACTCGTTTCCCCCCCAGCTCCTTCCCCCGACCGGCGTCGCCGGCGTTCTCGAAACGCCACCCCGTACGTACGTGCAGGCAGTGGCCTTACCCGAAGAAGGGTACGCCACCGAAGGGGTGGATGCTCCGTGTCCCTTCTCTCTCCTCTGACCACCCCATTTTGCCCACTCCACTCCACTGTTTCTCCGCCACCCCTTCCTTTCCTTTTAGGTGAGATAATACGGACTATAAGCCGAGCAATTCGGGGTTTGGCTCGCTCGGTAATGCCGTAATAAAATCATACTCCCATCAAACGGCGCTGTGCGCACCCCCTTGAGGAGTGAAGGAAAAGAGAAAGGCGGGAGGAGGCGAGAGGGACGGTTGGAAAGCACACACCATCCCGGTGGGGATCACAGAAGGGGGGAGAGAGAGGAAGCGGTAGAAAGAGGAGGGTAAACGGCTCGCCGCTTCGTAGTACCAAGGGTAGGAAAAAAGCCTGGAGATTCGCATTCCTTTGGTCTCAACGATTGGATTTTATTTGACGAAGCCGCCCCGCGGACCGTCCAATCGTTTGCCTCGCCGGCAGATGCCGGCCACGCCCATCCACCCCACCGCACCCCCGATAGCACCACTAGCTGTTTTCTCGCTCGCACCCCATTTCTCGCGTATCGTCGTTCGCCTTTATCCACCCCTTCCTCCAGCGCTACCCCGTTTGCTCTCTTTCGGTAGGTAGGGAGTACGGAGCGACCCTCTACGCTCTTATCAACTTTATTATCTCGCACTACCACCGATGAGCGCGCGCTCGCGTGTATCACATCCGTGTTGCATAGACTTGCGGGACAACGCGAGAGGGTACGATGTAATTTTCTTGTCGGTGTAGGTAATTATATTATCGTCGACGAGAGAGAGCTTCGCAGCTCCCCTCCAAACCCACAGGTATAGTAATAATGATAACAATAATGATGATAATAATAATAACCGGTGGCGGGAACGGGAAAGGCTTGGCGATCGTCTACGACTTCTCTGGATTGCGTAATAATCACGCGATAATGACGATATCGATATTATGAAGCCGCTGGCTTATTAACTAGTATTCAAGACACAGCAGAAATCGATGTGATAATCGTAGTTTCTAAGCTGGAGATAAAATGTCTTTTTCAGATGACTGAAATCACGAAACTTTTCTTTTTATTACTGCATAAGTGATATACTGCACAATATGTATGACATATGACAATCTAGTAAAAGCTGTAGAGAAAGTTCCAGAGTTCTTCTCTCTTATTTTTAAATGCTTTTTATTATGAGATTATTCAGCTAAAAATTTAATTTTTATTAAATGCACACATACACACACATATATATAATATATTTTTTAATTTATGTATATAAATGTACAGTAAAAATATATATATGTAATTTTATATTTATTATAGAGAGCAAGAATATATTTTTTTTTAATATTATTTAAAAATATTGTCATGCTATACTGAGAAGACTAAATAATTCTTAAAAAATAATAGAAGAAAAAATCATTCTAAAATTATTAGATGCTATTTACATAAAAATATATTAAAATATACTATATGTACAAATTTAAATAATATAAATTTATAAATATGACTATATATATAAGTTTTATTAATTCCAATTGTTTACAAAAAAGATAATTATAATCTTAAAAACAGATCAAGAATTAAAAAAAAAGAGTCTTCTTAAGACATCCCAACAAAATCACTACATAATTATGTCTATTAACGTCTGCAACATTTCAAACCATCATATAATGTCACACGAAGCAGTGTCACACGACGAGACACTACGTTGCCGTCATTCTGCGCGCATAATTTCGCCATCCTCCCTGCCCTCGTCTTCCCCCGAACCCTGTCGCCCGGATCAACGAAAGTGACGACGACGTTGCGCGGGGGAGGAGCCAACCTCGTGCGCATTATCGTGGAAAGTACGACACAGAGCATGCTGGCCGTCCACGTTGGTGCCGGAAGTGTCCGTAGGGTTAATTAAATTAACGAGCGCGCGACACCGGTGTGTCATGTGGACCATGCGGACGTGCGTGTGTGCACGCATACAAGAGCGGCGCGCGTTCCTCTGACAGCGCGTGATAAGTCTCCTCTTCCGATGCTCGCCCCAAGAATTTCACATAAAAGCGGCGTACACGGGGCCATACATACATACGTCCCTTTTAAACGCGCGAGGATAAAAGGATCGGGACGAAGAAGGACGAAGGAGAGCGAGAGGCAGAGGAGAGGGTGGGAAAGCGGAAGGGACGAAGAGAGCCGGGGAGTAGGATGGGGGCGCAACGGCGTGCCCCGCACTTAAGTAGAGCCGCCGTCTATTACCGGCGGGGGTCGAACGAGAACGAGGACAATGAAGGGTAGAAAGCGACGAGAAAGAGCGAGAAAGAGAGAATGGGAGAAATAGGGCCGATGAGGTTGGTGCAGAGTGCCGCGGGTTTTTCTTACACGATTTTCCACCCTCTATATAGCTGGTGCACACGTTCACCACCGCACCCGCCGCCGACTCCGGCCACGTGGTGGTGGAGGGTTGGAGGCAGCCAACGCGAAGCGTGCACCGCGCGCCATCCTATCCCCCCCCCCATGGAATTCGAGCCCTCCCACCCCCGCCGGCTAGCCCCCGTAGCGGTGGTCGGCGGGGGTGGGATGCTGCGACCACGCCTACGTTTCGGAATCACCTCTACCTCGTCGACGTCACGACTTATCACCCTCTCAGCGGCGGCAGTGGCGGCAGCGGCGGTAGCGACAGTGGCGGCGGTGGGTTGCGGAGAAGCGGTTGTGGAAGTGGCGTATGAAGAAGAGGAAGGAGAGGCAAAGGTGGCCGCGACGAAGGAGGAAAAAAAATAATGAAATGAACATCGGGAGGGAATCGCGGAATTATTATATGAGCACCAGGCGAGGGGAAGTAATCGGGAGCACCAAGTCGGTTAGCTTATATAAATTGGGGGCGGTTCGGTATATAGGCATTTCTACGGCGAAGGGAGTAGTGTCGAGAAACGATTCGTTTCGTATGCGGGGGTTCGGGATAATTATTCATTCATCCGACGTGATGGACCTATGAGCGGCCGCAACGATGGCGATTTCGTTTTAAAAATCTCGGTGATGAATAATCGCGGCTTTCAACGCTTCCATCCTATATAAGTCTTATATTTCATCTATTTATCCTTCAATCAAGAATATTGAATTTTTCAAGAAATTGTGCGGAAAGTTAAAGTAACGTATATTGTTAAAATGGAATACTATTAATGTTAAATTAATTTCCTACGACAACTTTATAATTTAGTAGAGTTAATTTATATATGGTTTTTTATATATTTATATAAAGGTTTATGATTTTATATAAATTTTACATGAAGTCTATATACACACACATGTACTTATATATATTATATACATATTATAAGAAAAATTATTTTTCTACTCTCTCATATTACATCTCATATTAACAGCTACAAAAAAAAGCAACGTAAATTGCCTCAATTACTCAATATAAATTGAGGACAATTTGAATGGCGCTACTCCTGTTACTCTGCGAAGGGAGGAAATGAGAAATGATTTATTTCGAACGGGGGTAAAGTAATTATGGACTCGGTTCTGATGAAGTGACCTGAATGATAAAGGGAGCTGCATTATCATGATGTTCATAAAGAATTCAGTCTTTAATAATGCAATTATAGTAGGAAACCATTAAACCGAACATATATTTTAACATATATTAACATTTTAAATATAAAATTAATTATATATATGTATATTATAACCAAATTATAAGAAATGTTTTTATGAAAAACGTAATATATATTATAAATAATAAATAGAATTCTCTATCCTATTATTTAAAAAAATGATACGCTAAAGAATAATTTTAAAAATAAAGAGGAAGACCAAATATAAAACCATTACCCTGGAAAAAAGTGAAGTCAAAAGATTATTCTGAGTATTCAGGACAATAATATAAAATATATTTTCATGTAAAATTAAATTTATTTCTCCAGAGTTGATACCAAAATCTGTAATGTTATAGTTATTGATACCGGGTCTGTATATTTAATATATACTGATTAAAAGGCACTGATTAATCTCAAGGAACTAAAATGACGTAACTCGAATAAAAAGAAATGAATATTAAGGATATTTTAATAACATAGCAATAATTTAAATTTACAAATGTAATATAAAAAATATAATTAAATAAGTCAAATACATTCATGTTAGCTCCAGAAGATTAAAGGAAAATATACAGAAATATGCACAATACATATTTATTATATAGACATATTTGCTTTTCAAATAATTTCAATAAATTCTATTATAATAAGGAGATTTCTGTGAGTGCATAATTCCTTATAAGCTTACACAAAGGAAATAATTCTAACGATAAGTGTATATGGGATGGGCAACTATGATCTTCATCTTCTCTTGTCCGTACTTGCGTTGCAATATTACCCTTATTTGCATCCTTGAACTTTCTCAGCGTACCTAAACTTCTTTGTCGTACTTGCTAAGCTAATGCTAATAAGGATACCGTCTGTTTGAAATTGATATTTAAGCGGTAAGTTGTACGACCGATGGAAACATTAATTGAGACCGATCCTCGAGGGTAATTAGCTAATACTGACAGTTCTCTTTATTACCACGAAGATTATAGAATATTATGATTATATTTTATATTACGTAGTACATCTGATCATAAAATAGATCTGTAAATATCTGTTTAATCTTAAAATAATTATAATAAACAATAAATTTTTAGTTTAAAAAATAAAAGAGATAATTTTCAGGAGAAAGAAGTAGTTACTTTTTTAATCAGAAAAAAATTTTTTAAAGATAAAGTAAAGAAATGTACACACACATTTAAAAATAACTCCCGATTATAATTTATACTTGTGTATTTTAGCAAGGTTTTGGAAAATTATAGTATTAATTGTTGCAGCACAAATACGAGTAGGATGAGGAACTGTTGCAGTATAACACCGAACATTCATCTGCTGCATAGGATTTCAGGATTATTTCGTGAAAGTGATTCTCGTCCCGATCCGACTGAAATGACAGAAAAGCGAACCGTTCCGCGCGGAGACAATAATCTGGATTTTCATTTATTACTCCGTTTACGCGATTCAACAGCTTTCGCTGACATGTACGAAACAAAGTCACGAAAAGTAAGCACTGCACGCTGGATAATCGTGGGGTGGCCGGAGTAATAATATTATTCTGATAGGGAGCAGTTATGAGCACATGACGCCACGGACTTATGCGATGTCTCTTATCCCGTAACAATAGTATACGTATCGATATACACGGTGTTCCAAAATTATTTCGCTCCTCTTCGAACAAAGATTCAGATGTCAAATATCACGTTTTTCTTTTTAATAATCACCAAAAATTGTGAATTTTCTCATCATATTGAAAATCAGCAGTCTTTTAAATTCTATTTCTTTTAGTATTTCTTTCGTAATTGAGATTAAAATTAAACATTTCGTGATATAAAGTTCATTTAGAACTAATCAAAAAATAAGGATCTATTACTCATTTTCTTAAGAGAAGAAATATTTTATAAGCACAATATTCCTAGAATGTTATTTATCTTTTTTATTATTCATACAATATTCTAGAAATATTGTATTTATAGGGTAATTAATTTTCTACTGAAATTATTTTATATATATTTTATATATATATATATATATCTCAGTTAATTGTTTTTCTTTCTACTTGATTATTACATAAATCTCCAGACAATTATTTGTCTTTTTTTTTAAGGAAGCCCGATAAATAATAAACGTTTATGTCGATTTCGCTAGATTTTGTAATTCGGTAAGATTTTGTAAAGGTGTTGTAATTAACGACTCTTTAACATTAGCAAATGTTGTTCAATCTCTGACTTGGAATATTTGCGATTATGACAAAGTGCAGTAGTTCTGACACACCTCGTATACGTACCATTGTCATTACTGGCACGGCGAGCCGCAGGCCGAATGCGAGTGTTCGAGTTATATTATTTGCGTGCGCGTCGAACGCAACGAATCGTGCGTGAAATCGACTTTATTAGTTGCTTCGCCCCAATAACGCGCGCATTAAATACATATATCGCGTTGACGCTCTTACGTGTCACGTCGCGCGCCGCGTCGCGATCATTTTGATTGTGCTGCTCCGACAGCTCTTAAGCTTTAATGCTCTTAATAAAGAACAACGCCTTCAGTTGTAGTAAATTATCCATGTTAAATTATTATTGCGATTAATGTCCATTTCTACCAATAAAGATTAATTTTAATCTTGATTTATCTTACGATTTTTATCTTTATAGTTCTATCTTAAGAAAAAAGTACTAAATTTTAATAAACAATACACTTGAATGATACTAAATATTCACTTACGGTAATAAATATTTATTCAATAAAAATATAATGGTTAAATCAAATTCATGGTTCTTGTGCCAAATAAATATATCTTTATACTTAGTAAATATTTAATTGATATATTATTAAAACAAATAATTTATTAAAATTTAGTCCTTTTTTCAGTGTAAGAGAATTATTATAGGAAAAGTTAAAGAATAAAATTTAAAGTGAGATTAAAGTTATTATATATTAATAAAAATAAAATTGTTATCCTTTATAAATTAATTGAAAATTTTTTAAACATATAATAAATTTTTCAAAATATTAATTTATGATTAATTTATGATTTTTCCAATCTACATTTATTTTCCGAGACGTTTTAGTCTGACGATTCAGGAAGAAAAAGAGAATATAATTATATATTTTTATCGCGTTAATAAATATTTTTGTTACTATATAGCTTAATTAATAAGTTTGATAATAATAAAATCTTTTAATAAATTACGTTTTTAAGACTGCAAGCAAAATGTTATTAAAGGAAACAGATTAGCCTTCAATGCCGTACACCAAATGTATGAACTCGTGCAATTTTTCGCATGGTCGCCTAACAATGCGACTCTCTCGCGATAACAAGCCGCAAAGGTATAAAGCTGTGAAAATGTCATCTCGCGCGCGAAAAAGAAGTATCGAGTGAGTAAGTTATTACATAGGTAGTCCGGTATATAAATTGTCACCTAACACAGTCGCGCGTAGGAGCCGTCGTCTTCGCTACAGGTTCGAGATTGTTTTGTTTGGTATAAAGGGTCGTGCGGGGGTGACGACGAGAGATGGCGGAAAGAGTAGGCGGTATAAAGGTATAATAAAGGAGAGAGCGCGAAGGGAAGGGTTGGAAAAATCCGATATCTTGGGTGAAATGAGGACTTCGGGGCGATATCGATGTATATCATATACACCCTCATTCTCGAGTCTTGTATTTTATGTGGCATTTCTATTTTCAGCTTTGTTGTAAAAGTGAACTGATCGTCGCTTATATGAATTAAGGATGATTGGACCATATAATATCAGTTAAAGATTATTGAAATTTAAAAATTGCTGACTTCTTGGGGTTTTTATTTTAATTAACAATAAACATTTTTTTAATACGCTCTGAAACAAATTTAAAGTAATATAAATAATTTGGCTTATAAGTTTATACGGCGCAATATTTACTGCAGTTTTAAATAAATAACCTTTACAACCAGTAGATGGATCCAAATGAATTTTTGCATCGTTAGAGTTTTACTAGTACATGTAAAAAATTTAATTTAATTCATAATGCTACTTCTTCATCAAATCTATAAATTACGCACGCAAAACGCGATTTTACATAAGAATTAATGCAAACAAAAATTAAATAATATTTAAATCAGTAAGAAAATTGTACATAGGTATTCAGATAATAAAACAAACTATGAAATTTTTGTATTTTCAGTAATGCTTTGAAATGTGCCGACTAACCTATATAATTTAATAAATGTATACTAAAATTTAAATCTTCTGCGTTTCAATTTTCCTTCAACATCGGCACGAACTTTCCGGACAATCCAATATATACATCTTTAATTTATGTTAGCTTATTTATTTTCCTAAGTCAGAAATTACATCTTTAAAAATAGCCAAAAAATATAGTTTATTTTTGTTTTTTTTTTATTTATATAAGTAAGAAAAAAGGTAAACTATAATTGTTATTTAAAGACGACATAATAAATTTGTCAATTTATGCTTTTTAAAATATCACTTCAATTATATTATTTGTAAAATTCGAAAGAGAGTCCAGTTTGCCTTGAAAGGAGTTATCTCCAATTATCAAATTTTAAAAGCTAAATAGAACAAACGTATTTTTATTAATATTTACAATTAGAGAATCGAATATTCTATAACATTTCGAATGCAGTTTGCAACAGTGACGGTGCACGAGACGTTAACGGAACGACTAGAGTCGTTCGTGTTTATTCTCACGTTCGATACATATGTTAGATATCCGCGAGGGAGAAAAACGCGCCGTACTCGGCGGTCACGTACGTCGTTCACGGGAAAATGTAATAGCTGAAAAAAAAAAGGAAAAAAACGGAGCGGAGAGCGGGACGGCCCTTTTTTTACCGCGCGTGCACTCGCGGATTGACGGAAAAAGGGTAAGAAAACAATTTTCAGAGCGCTCGTGCCTGGCCTCCGAAACGGCGTTTGTCGCCCGTCGTCGTCCTAGACACGTTCGCGCACCGCTGCTGTTTTCGCTTTTCGTACTTTTAAAAAAAGCTTCCACGCGCGTTCACCAGCGTAATTCACGCCGTAAATCGACGTTATGCCGCGCATGCATTCCGCATTCACCGATACTGCGAGCGAGTACCTCGAAATCCGCGACTCGGTTAGCAAACGTAACGAAAATAGCAAAAAATTGTTCTTTTTTTCCTTTGAGCGCAACTATTTTCACAGTTTGATATTAAAACAGTTAATCCCAAATAAAAATAAATTTTGTGTCAAACTCGCGCTATTTTTTATTTACATTTAAATTTTATTTATATAAATAATATATTCTATATTTCTCCAAAATTTCACAGTAATCTCCTAGGGAATCAAGTTATACATTTATACAGAATAAGTCATAAGTATGTTTTAAAAATTTCGCGAGCGTGTTCCTAAAAAAGAAGAAAATGCTGTATAAATATTAGATTGCAAATATTTCTCTCTCAAAAATGAACACAAATGCAGTAGTATCAAAAAATGACTTTATTTAAAAATTTCAGGCAGATATTTCTCTTTGTTTACAGGAAATACTAAAAGTATCTTTCATTATTTTCCATAAATAAAAGCAAGAATTTAATCTGATATTCATCATCAACCAATATTTCATTTATGTCTATTATTTGAATAACAAAGCATCTTCTTATGATTATAGAATTATTTGCTCTTCCTTTTTATCCAGAAACATGTTCAAAATTTTAAAACATATTTATGTTGTGTGCATGACTCACCCTGTATAAATAATACAATTGTTCATGAAACTCGGCACAATAATCATTTCGCAATTTGAACACAGACAATATATGTATATTTGAGGTAAATGTATCTGTCATATTTACTTGATGACGACATTTTCGCGTGCACGGAGACGCATGTGGCGGTACATCGAGGCGGCGGCGACGTCGCTTTTGTACAAACGTTTGCAGCATGATATTCTCACCCTATTGTGACGTAAAGGTTGTAACAAGGTTGCGCGTTGCGGATCGTTTTGTCCGCCAGAGGAGCTTTTCCAGCTTCCGCTCGTCGGTGCTTTCGCAAGGTGTGCGCGCACGTCTGTGTGCGCCTCGTGTGACACTTGAACCCTCGGCTCCACGCCTCCAAGGGTAAACGTGCGAACACGAGCGAAAGAGAGAGAGAGAGAGAGAGAGAGAGAGAAGAGGAGAGAAAAGAGGGAGAGAGACGGGAGGGTCGAAGGGTTCGTGTTAATTAATATCACGTCACCCGCGCGCGCTGCCCAGCTAAAATCTGTCTCCGCTTCTGCTCCGCCGAAATATTCCTACCTCTCCCTTCCTCAACCCTCTTCCGTCATCATCATTCGCCTTCGCATGTTCTCCTTTATCCTCACTTTGTTCTCACTATGTACAAGATTACACCTTGGACTGTGGTTGTAAATCAATTGACATGAAAATCAGAGTGTGTAAATGTAACGTATAAAATAAATGGTAGAACATGCATAGTTTGAAAAATTTATATATTAATTTTAGTATATTTTACGCGTTCAAAACGGTTCACTCAAATTTTTGTGTTAATTTGATATAAGATAAATATGTTAGAAATTAAGACAAATATTATGATAAATATTAAATAAAAAATTAACACCAAAAAAAATACATAATT